>WLWD01004885.1_pt1 | contig 15215 bp, 14 predicted proteins | sample 6712731 | NCBI WGS metagenome assembly WLWD01 (sample SAMN12718690, study PRJNA576275) | sponge metagenome | isolation source: marine sponge | host: Mycale hentscheli | place: New Zealand: South Island, Marlborough, Capsize Point | collected 2014-11-01
AATAGTAGAGTATGTGCAGTAACTATTTAGATTATTGTAGAATAGTAGAGTATGTACAGTAACTATTTAGATTATTGTAGAATAGTAGAGTATGTACAGTAACTATTTAGATTATTGTAGAATAGTAGAGTATGTACAGTAACTATTCAGATTATTGTAGAATAGTAGAGTATGTACAGTAACTATTTAGATTATTGTAGAATAGTAGAGCATGTACAGTAACTATTCAGATTATTGTAGAATAGTAGAGTATGTACAGTAACTATTCAGATTATTGTAGAATAGTAGAGTATGTACAGTAACTATTTAGATTATTGTCAGAATAGTAGAGTATGTACAGTAACTATTCAGATTATTGTAGAATAGTAGAGTATGTACAGTAACTATTCAGATTATTGTAGAATAGTAGAGTATGTACAGTAACTATTCAGATTATTGTAGAATAGTAGAGTATGTACAGTAACTATTCAGATTATTGTAGAATAGTAGAGCATGTACAGTAACTATTCAGATTATTGTAGAATAGTAGAGTATGTACAGTAACTATTTAGATTATTGTCAGAATAGTAGAGCATGTACAGTAACTATTCAGATTATTGTAGAATAGTAGAGCATGTACAGTAACTATTCAGATTATTGTAGAATAGTAGAGTATGTACAGTAACTATTTAGATTATTGTAGAATAGTAGAGTATGTACAGTAACTATTTAGATTATTGTAGAATAGTAGAGTATGTACAGTAACTATTTAGATTATTGTAGAATAGTAGAGTATGTACAGTAACTATTTTGATTATTGTCAGAATAGTAGAGCATGTACAGTAACTATTCAGATTATTGTAGAATAGTAGAGTATGTACAGTAACTATTTTGATTATTGTCAGAATAGTAGAGCATGTACAGTAACTATTCAGATTATTGTAGAATAGTAGAGTATGTACAGTAACTATTTAGATTATTGTCAGAATAGTAGAGTAAATGTGTCTATTCAGTGTATTTCTTATCTTACTTGTGCTGTTACTAATAATTGATACTTTTATTGTATTTTTTTCAGATTCAGATCTCACTTGTGATGCTGTCATGAGACCATTTCATGGTAAAGTGCCTTTCAGTTATCAGTGAGATAATTTTGTTTACTTATGAATAAGAAACCAGTTGTGGATTCCATTTGAGGCTAATTGAGATCATATGTGAGCATAAATGCATAATTTGGTTATTAAAGTATGTGGTATTATTATTTTTAGATAATTACAGGTGGGTGTGGGTGTAGCTGGATTGCTGTATAGCCCACCATTAGAAAGAATAACCCAATGTCAAGTTTAAGATAACTACAACTAACTCTCACATAGAAATAGTTTCCTTGGTAAACATTTCCAACTCTACTAAGTAGGCCAAAGACAAACTTTTTAATTTTATTTCTTGGACACAATTATCCATTAGAAGCAGAAGATGGCATAGTCATAAACTATCTCTTAAACACTTTCAAGTGATGCCATTTTTGTCTGCCACAAAACGAATGAAAAGTATATATTCTAAAAAAAAATTTACTCTTGAAGTGTTCAAAAAATGCACCAGTAAACCTACATTTCTGCATGTGAAAACACCACAAAGAGGCAAATGTGGCTTCATCCAGGCAATTTAGAATGACCCTGGGTATTGGAACGTTACGAAAGATGACTTCAAAATATTTGAATTGTGAGAAACAAACTACCACACCTGTTATTAATTTCTTCCTTCATCCTCAAATATAATGGCACTTCAAGTGTACCCAATTTCACCCAAAATGGAGTGATCATGTAAGCACAATAGAAATTATATCAAACATAGTTTGCCTAACTGAATAAAGTAACTTAATTATAATATAAAGGAATGAATAGCTGGAACACTTCAATGAACCCCCATGATGTCTTCTTCGTTGTCAGAGTGTTTGTGTGGTTTGGTTAGTGGAAGTATCAGGGGCTGTATCTGTTGGCCATGTCTCAGAGAAAGTTGACCTCCTTTTTTCACAAGTTAGTGTCAGTTATATAGTTCTCTGTGTTATTTGTTAATCATTAACTGGTTGTAAACCAATAAATAACAATAATAATAATGATAATAGCTAGCTAACAATAATAAGATTGCAACTAACCATTATTAGGTGCTTAAATTAGATAGCCTCGTTGCAATGTATTAGTCATGCCAATTTATTTTAGGAAGAGTTCTGGAGCTGGAATTTCTGCAGACTCTTCTCCTGATAATGCTTTATCTACAAAGAGACCTAGAATAGAAGAAGGAATCATTGATCTCCCTGATTCTGCACCTACTTCTCCATGCTTGAGTCTTCATGCCCCTGCCGATACACCAATTTCACCCCCTCCTGCTTCTCCTACCTCTTTTTGTGGTGTTCTTTCTCCTCAAACTGCTCCTGTCCCAGGTACTCTTGCGCTAGCGCCTGCGGTTTCTAGTACTTTGTTATGTAGTAGCATGAGTGAGCAACTATGTGACGATATTGGGTTGCTTCTACAGTCAACCCCTCAAACCTCTATAAGGTGTTTTTCCTCAACATTAAAGTACTCTATCTTAACTAAACACTTTAAGCCTAATAGCGATTTTAAGTTTCCTAGTAGATACTTAGATGGGTGTCAGAGGTCTTGTCAATTGTCATATTTAGAGAAGAATCCTTGGTTTGTATATAGCAAAGCAGAAGATGGTATATTTTGTCTACCTTGTGTGCTTTTTGCCAATAAAGATAATTTAGGTCAGTTGGTATGCAAGAAATTTAATTATTGGACAGCAAAAACAAGTAAATTTTACAAGCATATTTCTACCAATTATCACCAGCTGGCAGTAACCCAGGCAGAAGCTTTAAAAAATGCACAGTTCAGACCACAATTAGCTGTTGATAATCTGCTTGTAAATAGTAGATTAAAAGAAATAACTAAAAATCGTTCTATAATTAAACATATTGCAGATGCCATTCATTTGTGTGGTACACAAAGTATAGCACTTCGTGGGCATAGAGACGATAGCACAGCTGATCCAAGTAGTAACAAAGGCACCTTTTTGGCCTTACTTCAGTATGCTATACGATCAGGAGACACTGTTCTTAAAAAGCATTTCAAAGAATCTGGACGGAATGCCATTTACACCAGTAAAACTATTCAAAATCAGCTAATTGAAACATTAGGAGATTATTTTAGAGATAATATAATTAGTGAAATAAAAGAAGCCAAGTTTTATTCTGTATTATGTGACGAAGTACGTGACATATCTAATAAAGAGCAAGTTTCCATCGTTTTAAGATTTGTAGATAGTAAAGATTGCATAAGAGAAGAGTTTTTAGACTTTGTAACTACTGAGAGAGTAACTGGTGAAGCTTTGGCTGCTAAGATCAAAGAAACTTTATTGAAGTATTGTTTGGATTTTCAAGATTGTAGAGGTTTTATTTATGCTTTCATAGTTACTATGCATTGCATGTCAGTAATTAAACCAATTAGTATAAAACTTCAATACAAAACCAATGATCTTGCATATGCTTATATGAAAGTTCAGCATGTTATATCTGACTTAAAAGCCATGCGCTCAAATGATCAGCTCCTTCATGACTGATATGAACAAGCAGAAGCTTTGGCTAATGACATTGGTGTTTCGCCAGAAGTTTCTCGAACTGTTGGTCGTCAGCAAGGCCGAGAAAATGTGGAGTATGATTCTGCTGAAACATATTATAGAAGAATGACTGCACTGCCTTTGCTAGATCATCTGATCCAACAAATGCAGGAACGATTTGGAGAGCATCAAATATTTGTATCTGAGCTTCTTACCTTAGTTCCTTACTATTATGTGAACAATCAGCAACTTCATTACATTTTGATAGACTAGTTGATATATACAGAGGTGATCTACCTCAACCTGCACTTGTAGGTACAAAGATTTTCGATGGAGAAGGAAATATGAACAGCAAAGCTCTGAAAATCGTCCATCCACTTTAAAGTTAGCCTTAGCCATGTGTGATAAGGAATTTTTCCCGAACATATATGTGTTGTTAAGAATAGCATGCACTCTACCTGTGACATCTTGCGAGAATGAGCGCGCTAATAGCACATTAGCAAATATAAACTGCACTGAGGAGTACCATGGGACAGGAGCGGTTATCATCCTTGGTCATGATGAGTATTCATAATGACATGCCAATCGATTTTGATGTGATTGTTGATAGATTTAAGTTGGTGTGTAATAGAAGAATTGTTTTGTAATAGCTAAATCATAACCTTGAAATATACTTTAAAAGTCATCAGTTCTTCATTTAACTTCATTACTTATATCACTTTAATACATAGCTAATGTAAACTTCACTTACAGTGTATATTTAAAATTGATTTCACATCATAGACTTCAACAATCATGATATCATAATATAGTTCTTCATTATAATAATATAAACATATTTTAATTCATCAATGTATCATAGCAACTCATCACTTTTCACTACCAGCATAAATCAAAGCACTTAACTATAGTAACAGTCATCAGTTCTTTCTTCATGATTCTTTCAAGAAACTGTAAAATTTTCTTCTATTACTTAATTAGGCATAAAAATCTCTGAGTGTGTATGATTTAACTGATTAGCAAAAAAAACAAAAACCCCATTTAAAATTTCTAGAGCCGCCAGAATGGTGACAATAATACACTAGCAAAAAAAAAAAGAAACCCCTTTTCAAAATTTCTAGATCCGCCCCTGGCTTCGCCTCGTACTATTTCAATCACGTTACTCATGCTATTAATCCCGAATAGCACGATTACCCGTGCTATTACTCATACTAAAAGCCCAGGTAAGACCCGGATCTGAGCGATACAATTACATTTAAAATGCACAGTTACAGTTGATATACAATAACTCGGCAAATGCAAATAACGGTGGGCTGATACGTATGGTTAAAAAATTAGGTGAAAATTGCCACATGAACCAACAAAATAAGCCAGCTACAGTGTGATTGTAGTTACTCACTCCGTGACCACAACTATGTTAGTTACCTTCACCCCAATTACTAGCCTTGAATCAGTTCTCAGTCTAAGTTGAAAAAAAACATAGAAGAAATATTTACAGAAACCCTCACATATATGCCCAGGCAAAGGATCACTGCAGGAGATGAATTTCAAGGAATAGCTCGGGAGAACAGAATTGCAAATGATCGTGTATGTGTGACTATGGCCGTCAATAGAATTAATTGAGAGTGAGACATGTCTGCATGTTGCTTTCAAAATAACAGCTGCCTAACCCTCTTCTGTTTGGCCCTGGCAGTGACAACACACACAAAATCCAAACTACAATAGTGCTGAGAGTGAACACCGATTTGGAAAAATAGCAGTGGTTATTTTTGCAAAATTATTGTCCACATACTTACGCACATATGACACACACACACACACACGTATATAATACTTATTACATAGGTCAGAGTGTGATACGGCGAGATATTTCATGAGCAGGCTAACTTACTTTGACAAGCCAAAAGTAAGTGAAAACAAAGCCTGAGAGTAGAATATCTTGCTATCTCACCCCTGACCAGTGTATAAGTGGTTTAGACTGTGCTATACCATAGTACATAGTTTGTACTAGAATTAGTAACCAAGCCTGTAATGTTGGCTGAGTTTGTTCACATGGGCTCTTCCACACCCTTAGCTGATATTTTAGTGGCTGCTTTGACCTGGATTGATAATTTGTGCAGAGAAAATTGAGCTTGCGCAATTCAGTGTGATATAGTGAAATATCTCATGGGTCATGAACCTAAAAATACTATTGTGAAGATATCAACATGGAAGACGCAATCATTTTACCCTGCTCCACTAGTGTACAGGTAATTAAAAAATAAGATAAAATACATGTGTGAGTATGTATATATATGTATGCATGTGACTTTGGGTGCCCACAAGACTTGCTGTGAGGAAAGGTCTGTTCTCCTATTAGTTCCTAGCCCGGCTCCAGGAGCTTAGCTTGCACGACTCACAGTGCCTGCTTAAGTGGACAGGCATATCCTGGCTCTGCCTGGTGCGCATGACTGCTAGCGGTTGCAAGAGAATTTGCATGCATGTATGTATGTATGTATGTACAGTACAACTTCAGTTATCCAAACTTCAATTATCTGAACACTTCAGTTAACCACATGCTCAAAATCTAATAGTAGCACATGCAGACACAAATAATTGCTATGTGCTTCATTAGTACTTTATAATTGGTGAGCGAGCGAGACAGTATTAGGGTTGGACAATTGAAAATCGGTTAATTTCTCTTACGTATGTACGTATGTGTGGATTGTACGTATGCCCCTTAAACGCACGCACGGGCTCTTTTTTCTCTAAAAATAAGCTTTTTGGGCTTGACCTTAGTTTCTTCTGGTACTACAGTGCGAGCAAGTCTTATACTAGTGTTAGGCTCAAAACTGTGCGTGGGTTCGCTTTTTTTTACAAGTCACAAAAAGTTGTTCCGAGTGTTTACATAACTTTGGAAGGTTTTTGTTTTTGTTTTTTAATAAGTTAGTTGCAAGCAAAATGATAGGTCAACTATGTAGCTTAAAGCTGTTATTAAGATCTTTCCATGAAAAAAACAAAAAAAACAAAGCAAAACCAATGACAGTGAGGCTGAAACAATAAACATAGAAATGACAACAAATGACAACTAAAGTCCCACTGTATGCATGTTTGTATGTATGTATGTTTGTTTTTATGTATGTATGTATGTGTGTGTATGTATGTATGTATGTACGTATGCATGTGTGTGTATGTATGCATGTGTGAGAATGTATGTATGTATGTATGTATGTATGATGTATGTACAATAAAGGCTAGGTTTCCCAAAACCAATCATAATGTACTCCAGTTGGTCTTCTGATAGTTTAATGTTTTAGTCGTCAAAATATATAATTCATAAAATTAATTATGGCCAAAACTTGCTATTAACGGTTCACAATGGCTTGGAACCAACCAGTCCACACCACATTGCAGAGAGTTCAGATCCGCTGTTGTGTGTCAGAAAGACTGACTGACAGACTGAGTAATGCAACTCTACTGTGTATGCACGCTGAGGATTAAAAACAAGAGAGGATAATTCATGGGTGCGACAAGTCTATATACATGCTTTTTCACTATAATTGTAATAGCTTGCTAAATTAAAAAAGAAATTTTGTATTAACTAAGGTTTAGAATGATGCCATAGCTAGAAAGCTAGAATAATTACTGACAATACTAACTCATAGGCAGAGGAACCAGGGGGGCCAGGGGGCCATGGCCCTCCCAGAACTTTAAGTTTAGCACTTTGGCCCCCCCAGATTCAATCAAGGTATTAATTATGTAGCAGAAGGCAGTATCACTTGACTGCATTAGCACTTCTCTTCTTTCTTTTGTTTTGAGTCAATCAAAATGCATACCACTTCAGCTGCCATACATAACCACTGAAACTATGGTTGCAGCTGGATTATTTTGCAGTCAGCAACCAGCTGCTTTTGCTAGTGACATTTTTCATGACTCTATAGTAAAGCTCCTGTAAAATGTCTCAGAGGCCCTTATCTTTGTTTTTCAAGCCAAAAAGGCAAAAAGAAGGTGATGGGTAAGTTGCTAAATGGATGTACCACATTCTTGATTAGTTTATGATGAACTACAGATCAGAGAAGGATGATGTCACTAAAGATCAAAGAGGTAATTGTTCAAATGAAGAATCGCCATCATCTGTTTGTTCTCAGCTTTCTAGTAACATATGTGAGTCTGTTTGCTGTAAGAAATCACCTGTGCTAAATTTGTACCAGACTAGAAGTTTAGAAGTTATCAAAAAATCTCGAGTTTGCTACGGACAAAGGTATAGACAGTTTTGTACTGACTGGTATGAAGCTTATCCATGGTTAGTCCTTTGTGCTAGTCGTTCAAAAGCTTTCTGTGGTTACTGTTGCTATGGAAAATTTAAAGGTTAGCTAACAGACAAAAATGCAGATTTAGCTTTTATTGATACTGGATTCAACAATTGGAAGAAGGCATTAGAATGATTTGAACAGCACAATTGCAGCATTGCCCACAGAGAAGTCAGTATGAAAGTAGAGCTTCTTAAACAGCCCTCTGTTTGTGTTCAACTTAATACTCAGCTCCAAAAAGAGCAGAAAAAAAGAAGAGAAATGTTCATAGTAATGCTTACTTGTCTTGCATTGCGTGGACACAGTGAAATAGAAGGTAACTTAATGCAGCTGCTTTTGTTGCGTACGTCAGAATATCCTGAGCTCAAGCATTACATGAATGATGGAAAATATTTTTCCCATGATATCATTAATGAATTAGTGTACATGATGGGAATGTTTGTTCTGAAAAGCATTCTCTCTGATATTAAAAAATCTGGTAAGTTCTCACGAATAGCTGATGAGGCATCAGATGTTGGTCACAAGGAACGGTTTTGCATCTCTATTCGATGGGTTGATAGTGATTTTGTAATTGACTAAAGGCCAGTAGAGTTGATACATGTACCCAAAACAGATGCCGAGACCTTGACAAAATTATTAAAGACTGCTTAATTCGTTATAATTTATCTATCATTCAGTACTATGGGCAAGCATATGATGGTGCTGCAAACATGAGTGGGCTTGTTAGTGGAGTTGCAAAAAGAATAGAGCAAGAAATACCTACAGCAATATTTGTACATGGTTTGGCACACACAAATAAGCTCTGCTTGAAAACCTTAGCTTCACGGTCTGCTTCTGTACATGATTCCTTGGATTTAGTCATGGGGTTAAGTCAACTAATTCGTTTTTCTCCAAAACGATCTAGTTTGTTTGAAACACTACAGTTGCAATTGTCTCCTGGTGCTCCATCAATTAAGCCTTTATGTACAACTCGCTGGACAGTGCGAACTAAAGCTATAGATTCCATATTAAAGAACTATTCTGTGTTGCAGAATGAACTAGAAATTGTACAGCAGGAGAAAGATGAGTATGGCATGAAGGCACGTGGTTATCTCCATGCTATGGACAAGTATAAAACCTATTTTGGCTTAAAGCTTAGTTTTCTGATTTTTTCTGCAACTGAACAACTGTCTACTACATTACAAGGCATCAATACATGCCTGCAAGAAGCAGTCATGGCTTCAAGATTGGCCATTAGCTTTCTAGAACGACAAAGAAATGATGAAGCCTTTGATTGCTTTTATAGCTCTGTTTTATTAGAATCTCGGGAGTTGACGGAAGAACCAGTATTGCCACGTCAAAGACATCCACCAAAAAGAATCGATGATGGCTCATCCCCACATAATTTTAAAGATCCAAAATCTCTTTTCAAAAAAGATTACTATGAGGCTTTAGATATTACTATTCAAGAGTTAAAGCATAGATTTAACCAGTCAAGAGGAATGTCTACAGCTGCAGCTATAGAAAAGGTTTTGCTAACATCTGCAAATGGTGCCTTTCCAGGAATTCCAGATGAGTTGAATTTGTATGAGAAAGATATACAGAATGATCGGTTGGAAATACAATTGCAAATGCTTCCTGACATGATTAAAAATTTCAATGAGAGTCATCCACAAACTAAAGTTCTCAAAGTTACCCTTATTAGGACACTATGTGATGTCATTAATGCTATTCCTGCTTGTAAAAGTATGCTTAATGAAGTGTCTAAATTGTTGAACATTTTTCTCACCATACCAGTAACAACTGCCACAGCTGAGCGAACCTTTTCAACCCTTCGACGATTGAACATACCTTCGATCAACCCTTACTCAGCAAAATTTGAACAATTTCATGCTACTGCATTCGTATAGACATTACAGACAAGATTGATGTTTACCGGGTAGTAACAGAATTTGTTGAACTAAATGAACATAGAAAGAATTATTTTGGTACATATTAGCTAGAATTGTTTATACATGTATACAACTAGTTAAAATTGATTGAATTTTGATGCCATGTTTTCATTAATTAATCACAACTCTAATTGTTACATTGTTATATTGGGATTGGGGATTGGCCCCACCAGGTAAATTTATGTTCCTCCGCCTATGACTACATTGCAAACTGTACTTACACTGGTGATAAATAAATAAATCTTAGACTTCGTTATTTATTGCAATCAATAAATGTTAAGCCATCGCTAAACGAGCCTCAGGAGAATGAAATTTATCGGTAAAGGTCGTCAATTTGGGATCCCCCCCCCCCTTTTGAAGATAACAGTTATTTCGGAATTCCCATTTCAAAAGATGGTCCAGCCAAAACCGGACCAAACGGACCGGTTCCTCCGGGCCTGTACTATATATTTCAATGCATATAGTGTGCAATAAATGAAATTAATTGCCAGTAGAGTATAATTACTTAAATTTTTTTGCAATTATGTCTTTACTAATGTATTATATCTTAATAGTTCGCAAAATAAATTATTTATTGGTCTGAGATGATTTTGTAATAGCTAGCTAGTATATAGTAAAGTTGAGGGTTCACACCTTTGATGCTTCATTTTACTAGAAGTAGGAGTGTTAGAGTTGAAGGTGAAATATGTAGATCTGTCACTCCGGTAAGCTTTCTATTTAAGTCCCGTATCATTATAATATATTACACTTCAAGTATAATTGACTCTTCCCACTCGTATTGTAATACCACACTCTGTATCACATGTGTTTATGTGATGTGTACTTTGTAACCAATTGAACATGTCGCTCTGCATGCTGGCACGACAATTCTAAATGAGGCATCAATATAGCTCGAGCAATGAAAACGGTAAATGTAAACATTGTCTTCATAAGAGAAGAAGCTAAACCAGGCCAGAGACACTCGCTGGTATATATTTTCAATGCGAAACTCCACTTCCAGCAACTTCATTAACTTCACAGCGGCAAACCAAAGCTAACGTGGGCCACAACAAAATATTTGCTCACGTTTATGATGTGACGATAGGGGCATTACCTACAAAAACTAGTACCTATATGGAGCTGAAGCGTGGCGTTTTCTAAAAAATTACCCTAAAGTTAAAAAGTAGAATAATGAAGTTAGATTGACACTTTCTCACTTAAAGGGGTCTGGAAAAAAGCAAAGGAAAAATGTGAAAAAATCTAGTTGTCGCCGGGGATTCGAACCCAGGGCCACTGGCTTTAGCCACCAATGCTCTAACCTTTATACTGTTGAGTAGTACCGCTTGCTGCAGTCTCGTACTCAACAGACCACCAATTATGTGCCGTCAGAACACCTTTTCTTTGTCAACCAGAAACACCTTCCCCTCTGGAGAGGAGCCATAATTTGTGGATTAAAATTAACATCACAATTATCAAGTTCTGACCCTCCATAAAAACTAGATTGACACTTTCTCACCTAAATGGGTCTGGAAAAAAGCAAAGGAAAAATGTGAAAAAATCTTAGTTGTCACCGGGGATTCGAACCCAGGGCCACTGAATGAAGTTCTTAAATCGTTATTGTGAGTAAGTTCATACCTAAATAACAGTCAATTGTCTGTAATCTCCAAAATCAGAGTGTGACAGACACACAGGATGACTACTGTTACGCTTTCACACGTGTGCACTAGTGTTAATAAGCATAACATTTAATAACAGCAAATTTTTTCTCGCTCTAACAGCCAAGACAAATCACCCACTTCGGGCACCTTCTGCTACCACTTGGGTATGAATACTGGAAACCCTATACCAAAAGAGACGCTCAGTATACTGCCACCAGAGTTCTATGGTGGCATGCAACCCGGATTAACAGGATAAGCTCTGCTACGCTCAGGGACTTAGGCTTTCAAACCTACTCTAGCCCAGTAAGCTACCAAGTTATTATACAGAGACTTGCACAAGAGTAGCATGAGTATAAAACGGATGAAAACTGGTGAAACAAAGAATGTGTGCTATGGAGCATGTGTGGTGGTATGTATGTAGTTTAAATGAGAAATGGCTGGACCACAAGAACAAGATATACCATTTCTAGGGTCATCCAGACTAATTCCATTCAATCAACCTTAGCTATCATAATTAGTAAGACAAATTTGAAAATTTCTGACCCAGAGCAGTGGTTGGATCCGCTCTGCCTAACTCCTCGATTTCCTCCAAAAAATTTCCATTCTCTCCAGAAGCCATACCAACCTACTACACTTACGCAGTGAGGGCACAGAAAGAAAGTTGCCTAGAGGTCGTAACATCAATTTCACACGCGCGATAACGTCCTAGTGCGCCTTTAAGCAAGAGCACCTTGGAGGCCTCCGTGTTGGCTGTCCCACCACAGTTACTTCCTACAGTATAGTGGCATTATCATAATTGTCGTTAAGCACAAGTTTTGAAATGAGTTTGAATGTGGAACTACTATTATGACAGACAGAATAATTAATAGTATTTCTCTTGAGTAGGCCATCGTAAATTCTGTGGTGGGCTATTTCATTTATTTTCATAGTATCATTTATTGTTCTTGAAATAGAGAACAGCTGAGGTTACTAACTCTGTGGGAGCCTGGAGTGGCAATAACTGTGATGTAATGACAATAACTGTGATGTAATGACAGACAGAATAATTAATAGAGATCGAGTGAGTACTGTACCAGAACACTATAGTGTTTTGGGAGAGGACTTATGCATACAACAGTTACTTGGCCCACCTGTGCATGAACCCACTGCTGGCATGGTGGATTTTCCAAGATCAGCATCCCCAAATCCTTTCAACAACTTACCTCATAGTTTTTGTATGGTGAAGCTACAACATGAATCTGTGCTAATTTTAGAACAGGTTGTTTCGATATAGTGTATCCATTTTGTGTTCAAGTTAATAGTATCTAGTGTTAACAATGAAATTTCTATATATGTGTTGCATGTAACCCCCTCCATCCCTCTCCTGGCTACCACTCTGCGACCGTCTTAGCACACCATGGCTCCCGCCCGAAATCCAGGACCGCGCGCACGACCATGCCGCCAAGCCAGCTCGCGGACGTCACCAGGCCGATCAATGCCAGCAAGACGAAGCAATACTAGAGCCCCTCAATGACTGCTAGCGCCGCAACCTCCAGCCATCTATGCACTGACCTCCACACCTCCATCTCTCTCCCTCCATTCCTCTCTCCCTTCCTCCATCCCTCTCCCTCTCTTCGTCCATCCCTCTCTCCCTCCATTCCTTTCTCCCTCCATCCATCCCTCTTCCTCCATCCCTCTCTCTCTCTCCATTCCTCCATCCCTCCCTCCCTCCATCTCCTTCCCTCTCCCTTTCCTCCCTCCATCCATCTCCTTCCCTCCCTCCCTCCCTCCATTTCCCTCCCTCCCCCCCTCTTTCCTCCCATCCCCATCCATGCTCCCTAACGTAATGCAATAGAACAATTTTACCTGTATATTATCACACTTTGTTACAGAATTGGATACGACGTATGAACAGAAAAAGGAAGACTGCAGAAGAGGCTATATCTCATCCATTGCCAAAGAGACGCCTGACAAAATGGCAATGTTTTGTGAAGTACGGTGAGACTGAAGGTAATATACCACTATACATTGTTTGTGTACCAATCAGTAGTTTTTGTCATAACATTTTTTGCTAATAGAAGGAAGATCTGCAAAGCTAATTGACACTACTCACTTCAATCAAGCAGCAAGTGAGGCATATAAAGGTCTTACAGAGCAGACAAGATGGAATTCGTTGATGAAACGGCATGTGAACAGGAGATAACAAAGTGCCAAATGAACAGAAGGGCACGAACAATATTTTCTCATCTTCAAAAAGAGGTACATCTCTACTTACTGTTTTGCATGGTGTCTGTGAGTAAGTTGTTGTTAGCACAATTTCAATCAGACGATCAAACTGCTATGTCACAATATTGTTCTCAAATAAGGGAGCTATGTGTGGTAGCTTCAAGCAAGCAATTAATGAAAGATCTAAAATTCCATCCTCCATCCCAACACGCACGCACATCACATGTACACCACATCACATGCATGCATGCACACACAGACACATAAACTGCACATACACCACATCATAATAACCAACACTCACATGCACACGCACACACACACACAAAAGAACAACAGCAACATAAAAAAAAAAACTTGTAGCAATTACTCTAATGTGATTAGTTGTCCCACTATTATGGGGGGGAGCATTATTTGCATTTACATGTTACATGTTTTGGTAAGAATATTGAAGCATTTCTTAGGAGTGTATTTCTATGTGTTGCCCCACCCCCAGTATATCCAGATCTGATCTTTTTTAATTGTGTGCAATATGGAAACAATAGTTCTATTGTGAAAAATTATTATGTGTTTTTACTTCTTACAGTTTGCTGAACTGAAGTTGCTGGGATACAATGGCTTTGCAGTTGCTTTTTGCGGTGGAAAAAGCCAGTTGATTGGGCCTGATCCTATTATTGGTTCCTTTTCTTCCAGCGTTTTGGAGTATCTACATGCTCTAGTAGTCGGTGGTATGTATGTTCATGAGTGAGACATGTAGAGACAACTAGAAATAATATTTGATGTACAAATACAAACCAAGGCTTGTAGTAGATGAGGCATTTTGATGCAACTCATCATAATGTGCATACTGTCACACTAATTAATAAAATGATAGCCTACTCATTACCAAGTTGTACATTAATAGTTATTAAGTCACACAAGTATTTTAATTGGCTTAAAGAAAGCCAAATCTAGCATTGTATGATTAATATGTGTATGTGAAGTCATACCTGTAATATGGGATGTACATCTAAAGTTTGTTTTCAGTATACCTTTTGACCAACACTTGACATTTGTTGGTTTTATGCCTTTAGGGTCTCCACCTCCATGGACACGGAGTGTTCATGTCTAACTTCATCTTCCTATTCAATCTCTTCGACATCCAAAGCACCTTCGACACTCACATCCAAAACACTTTCGACATTCTCCTCCAAAGCACTTTTGACATTCTCCTCCAAAGCACCTTCGACACTCACATCCAAAACACTTTCGACATTCTCCTCCAAAGCACTTTTGACATTCTCCTCCAAAGCACCTTCGACATCCACATCCAAAGCACCTTTGACATCCACATCCAAAGCACCTTTGACATCCACATCCAAAGCACCTTTGACATCCACATCCAAAGCACCTTTGACATCCACATCCAAAGCACCTTTGACATCCATATCCAAAGCACCTTTGACATCCATATCCAAAGCACCTTTGACATCCACATCCAAAGCACCTTTGACATCCACATCCAAAGCACCTTTGACATCCACATCCAAAGCACCTTTGACATCCATATCCAAAGCACCTTTGACATC
>WLWD01001494.1_pt1 | contig 15183 bp, 12 predicted proteins | sample 6712731 | NCBI WGS metagenome assembly WLWD01 (sample SAMN12718690, study PRJNA576275) | sponge metagenome | isolation source: marine sponge | host: Mycale hentscheli | place: New Zealand: South Island, Marlborough, Capsize Point | collected 2014-11-01
ACCTAGAAAACTGGTAAGCTGGCCTTAAAAGGTCACTTAACTAATAATAACATTGTGAAGTTATCTAGCATAGAATATATATATTTATAGCCCGTTACCCGAGCGACCGCGCTTGTCGTTAAGAACTATAAATCTGATACAGTCTGGTATGCCCGTAAGAAAATGTATTAGCGGGGAAAAGTCTGATATAGTTCTTAGCAACCATAATTATGGTAGAAGGCAGATCAAAGCAAAATGGAATAATGAAGAGTTTGGGTACTTTAATACAATTACTAAGATAGCTAACGCTATACTTTGCTCGTTGTTTATGTTCTGGCTATAAAATAGTTATAAACCAAAATCATTAGGTTTGTATTTCGATTTATAAATCCTCGCCACTCGGGCTGCGCCCTCGTGTCTCGGAGTTTATAAATCGCATACAAACCTCAATTTTGGTTTATAACTATAACATGTGACCGGTTTTGGGAAAATCAGCCTAAACGCGGCAAACAATTTTTTTCAGTATCCCCGGGTAAAGCCTTATGGGTCGATTTTTTTCGAAAAAATTTTTATGGCAGAAATGGATAGACACCAGTTAGCTCTAGCTTATGGCGCAGTTGTAAGCTCTGGCGTGCTCTAGAACTCACACTAGGAGGCTAGAAACACTAGCCGGTTGGACTCGTGTACGTAGAGTTGCTAAGAAATTATTGGCGGGCTTTTCATCACTAACAGCGGGGAAAAAACTGTAGCTAACTAATTCACTTACTATTCTACATAATTCACGTACTCACGCAATTCTCGCCATCATAGTTTCTTAAGGAGCCCTGCATTAGGCCTTTTAGACTTCTTTCAATCCGCCTGTAACCGGTTTATTCCATAGTGTCCCGGAGACACGCAGTAATAGTATACGGACACAAGGCACGCCCCCTGACCTTAGCAACGCCTTTACCCGGCGTTTTTTCGAAATCAGCAATAATAAGTTAAGCAAAAATACTGAAGTGTTGTAGTGCGTATGGTGAAGACGGCTTGTGCTACAGCTTCCAAATTAGGAGGATGGCATCCCAAGGCCCCGTGCAGCCTACTGGTAGAATAAATTAGAAAACTTTAGATGCCGCGTTTAGGCCGATTTTCCCAAAATCGGTCACATATACTAGTGATGTGCTTGAGCACAAATGGCGAGCGAGCCTAAAACTACACTATTGTTAAACAATTAATTTTAACTTCAACACTCAAGCTACTAAAAAAAAAAAGTTCAAGTTTAAATTATGTGTATACGGTAAAGGGGTTTCAAAGCCACTCCCTGCAACAGTTAGAATTGAAAACAAAAAGCAACAAAAAAACAAGTAGCATTATTTAGACATTTTCTTTAACTAAGAATTCAGAGCGGTAAACAATTCAATTTTTAGGATGATACAGATAATGATCGCTAAACCGGAGGATTCCATTTTGTGAAGTTTGGGATGGTGTCAAACGAGCTAACACAAAAATACGACAAGGTCAAAGTACAAAAAGGCAAACGTACGTCCACACATATATATAAACGTACGAACAACCCCGATTTTCAATTGTGTTATCCCTGCTACGCTCGCTCGCCAATAATATATATATATATGTTATGTATAGCTGGAAGAGTAGCCAAAAAATCCTGACAATCATAGTGTGTCTCCTTTTAATCTTTGAACTCAATTCACAGACTATCATGACATAACCAATCCATCTTACACTTTATCATTAAAACTTATTAGACCTAGAGTAGTCAGTACTCTTGATAAATATAAGGAGACACTTCATATGAATGCAAAATACTTACCAATGATTTCTTGCTAATAGACACTGTGGTGATACGCTCCAGTTCCTTTGTTAGTCGCTCCACTTCAGATTGGAGAATTTGTTTCTCCCTTTGATGGCGAGATTCTAGATGAAGCTTTTCTTCTTTGTGAGATTCTAACTGAACTCTTTCAGCTGCTATCTGACTCTTCTGTTGATTGTTCTCAGTCTTCAGTTGATTGTTCTCAGTCTTCTGTTGATTGCTTTCTGTCTGTACTTGCATGACACTTGTCTCCAATTGATGTTTCTCTTCAATAAGTTGTGTATTTGCAGATTCAAGCATCTTTTTGTCACTTTCTAGCCTTGTATTTTCTTCAGTCAATTCTTTATTTTCTGTTTCTAATCTATTTTCAGAAATCTAATAACATAACATTAAATGAAACACAACATTTAAAACAAACAGTATATAAATATATAGTATGGCAAAAAATTTGACATGGCAAATAACATTCAACTCGTCAAACACAAAGAAAATGAAAAAAAGAGAATGTCAAATAATATAGGTTTCGGTGTGACAACTTAAGTAACATAATTATAGTAATAACTATTTGGTAGATTTAACAAATGATTCTAGTTCATTACCTCGAGTTCTTTTATTCTTTTATTCTTTTCTTTAGTTTCCTTCATGCGTAACACATTGACTATGTTGATGGTCCTCCCCAGACTCCCTCCATGTATGTTCTCCATTGCATCCTGTACTGGTGTTAGTGTCTCCAGTAGTTGCTCAGCAGTAGGTCTTGTTTGAGGAGTATTGTGCAGGCAATTAGTCACCATCTCTACTAGAACAGGATGAGATTCCAATAACAGATTCTCCAACTTCTTCATGTACACCTCACGACGTTCTACTTCAGAGCGACCAAAAAGTCGGCCAGGATTGTGTGGATCTGAACGTGTAGCCAATAGCAGTTCTCCAGGAAATATCTAACCAATTATTGAAATTAATCAATTGATTTGTGTGCAATTGTCAATTACAACTATCACAATACATTCAGTACCAATATTATTATTATGCTTAGTTCACCACCTATGGGGATAATGGTACAACTGTTCCAGCGTAACTCTGAGCACAAAGCTTAGGGTAGGGAGGAAAACATAGAGGACTTGCTCAGAGAAGTAAATTAAGCGGTATATTAGGGTTGCATGAGCACAAAACTGCAGTAGCTTTCAGTGTGCAAACACTCAATTAAATTACTGTACACAATATTGAATGAGAAATAAAGCACGGAAATGGTGAAAACAGTTACATAATCAGAACTCATGAAACAAATAACAGTGCGTGAGAAAGGGTTTAACAATGTCAAGAGAAAAAAAGTACAAACCTGTGTGGTTACAAATATATAGTGTTAACAGGAGTCTCTGCATTTGCTGTGTCTGGCTAGGCACAGGCAACAACATTCCTATCTAACTAATCTGCACGTGCTAGTATTATATTAACTTGATTGAACGGTTACTTGATATAACATAATACCATAGATATCTTTAATTGAATATTGAAGAGCTTTGCACTAATAGTGTATGTTGCCTACTCAAGCTTGTTTTACCTGTGTCAGTATGTAGAGGGCAAGATGTCCGAATGAGAACACATCTAGAGATGGGCCATATCTGTGGCTCTCGCTGAGAGCCTCTGGTGGCATGTACACGGTGGTCCCCGGATTCTTTGACAGTGTTTGGGCTAGTTGAGCCGGTTTTAAAGTTACCATGCGAGAGTTTCCCATGTCAGCGATCTTAGCTGTCAGAGATGACGTGAGGAGGATGTTCCTCGCAGTCAGGTCTCTGTGGACTATTGGAGGTCCTCGACTATGCAAGTAAACTAAACCACTGCCTGTGTCTGTAAGAATGGAAATCTTGACTGCAAGTGGAATATTAGGGGAACATTCCAGGAGGTCGTCCACACTCATTTCTAGTTTCTCCATCACCAGTAGAGGTAGCTCTGATCTCTCAAGGAAACACAGACCAAGGAACAGTGTTATGTTAGGATGTCGGAGACCTGCCATGAGTTGACATTCTCGTTGATATCTGTCTACAGTCTCTCGAACTCCTTCATTCCCAGGATCCAGTAATAGTTCGTGCATATACTTGGCAGCACACAAAACCTTGCTATATTTTACCTGAAATAGCAATGTGTTATATAGCTAAACAATGTTTTACAAATTCAGTATGATTGTTCATTAAAGTGTCATTTCATGTGGAAACAAGTTGCTTGAAAGCATAGCTAATTACTTTTATATAAGAAATAAAGCTTCCCTAGATTTCATTTTGAAATACTTGGTAAGGTTAGAACTCTCCACTTACTTCTAGCACTGAGCCATATGAACCTGTTCCAAGTGTCTTCCCTGTAGGTATCACTTGGTCTAAGAAATACTGTTGCAGCTTCGAATCTTTTCTAAAGATTCGAGACCACCCTGGTCTTCTAGCCATGATTTAGAGTCCTCAAAGAGAATAGCCAGATATCTACTCCGAGCTCCCAAACTTATAAAGCCAGCCGAAAGAAGTTTGTAGTGTCGAAGTCAAATAAACAAGGTACACGCCCACTTATAGTAGTAACGCACTCGACCCTTTACCTTCTTCGCTTGGGAGGGTGGGAAGTTTGGGGGTAGTGTCACGCGAAATTTGGTCCCCCGCCAAATACGGTCCGGCCGGACTGAAATTGGCATGCGCTCGAATTAAATAAAAATTAGCTAAATCTTCAAGGGAAAAAACTAAAACTAAGCATTTAAGATACTTTTTAGTACTGGAATCTCTCAACCAAACCACACTAATAGTATTATTGATGATGACTAGATTATACCGGAATTAAAAGGGAGATGCTTCAGTTTGGATATGCATGAAGGCATTTACAAGTTTCAAAGAATATTTACAATTGTATAAATTTGCAATAGATAGCGATGTACTAGCTTTTTAGATAACTGGGTTCCAGAGTTTCTAACAGGAATGTTTGTTGGAGATATAGCTATATGTTTTTCCACACCAAAATACATCATCTAAAGTTTATAATTATTGAGACCTGATTAACCAATTTTTTATGTTCAGAACATAAAAAAAAAAGCTTTAGTTAAAAATGTTACTGTTCCAGTTAAATGTTACTACTTAGGTTCGTTACATTACTGATTTGGATGAGAGATCTGAATTCTAGCATAATGCCAGAGCGATCCCACCTCTGGACATTTAGGCACGAAAAAGACTTTATCAAGAGTTAGTGAGCGGTTTATGTGGCAGGGAATGGTCAATGATGTTAATAAATTGGTAAGCAAATAAATAAACTCATACAGAAGTGAGTGTGGTCAACTGATGACAAAGAGTGTTGTTATTTTTAATTGTGATATATCCAGGTTAGTAATTGTGATCTGTGCCATGGCAAATTAAGCCAATCTACTCCAGAGCTCCATCCAGTACCAGTTGTGTCACCATGGCACCACATTGGTATTGACTTCATTGGCCCCATCTCTCCTGCATCACATCAAGGAAACAGATACATCTTGACTATAACTGATTATTTCACAAATTTTGTTGAGGAAATTCCTATGAAACTGTAAATATTTTGAAAATGTAGCTGCTGCATTGTTCAAGGTAGTCAAACTACTATGCACTATGATGAAGTCTTGAAGCTTATAATTTATTGAATACACTATTATAGGTATTTAGCTATGAGAATGGGAATTTGAAAGGTAAACTCATCAACAAGAAGTACTAAAGAGCAGTCTTAACATATAACTATACTGATATAACTCACCACCTCCAGTTAATCACACAATTGATTTTTTTCCTCCGGGGCTAGGTGGGACTAAATTTGGCAAAGCGGACCACATCTGGCAGCCATATTTAGTCCGCTCGGACTGAATTCGGCAGCCAATTGTGGTCCCGGACAGTTTTTAGCAGCCAATTTCAGTCTGGGGGACCGATTTTGGGTAGGACCCGATTTGGCGTTACAGTAGTCTGGCGTCGCCGATCTTTTCCTCCCCCGCTCACTAACACAAAGAAAGGTAAGGGTCGGCGACGCCAGACTATTGAGAACTCTTTACCAAACGAAAAACCAAGTTGCAGTTTCTAAGTGGAATGCTTTAGCCCATTGTATAACTAAAATATTGCATCTATAACTTCCTGGACGCCCCTGGGTGGTTAGGAGGAGCTATTCGTTAAATGATCAAGAGGCAGGAGATTGGTTATAGACCGACTCTGGTGGCAGTCTACCAAGCTTAAAGTAAAGTCAGCTTAAACCCCCCCACACTTCCTTATAACACAAAAAGTTTTGAAACAATATTTTCTTTTGCAAATTGCTGTATTCTGCCCGCATGATAATTCCTTCCCAGTATATTTCCCTGTTCTTAAAATTAATACAGCTTCAGATAATAATCCACCTTGACCTGATCACCCACTTTCTTGAACATATTCTTCAATTAAATTAGGCATTCCATAATGAATATTAAAAATGCAATTGTTGCTATAACAATTCTTAATTTGCTTCATGCAGTTTTAAATGAAGATATCACTATTCATTCATTTCTGCTAAAGAAGCTCTCGTGTACGTATCATATTAATCTGAACGCATGAAGATCTGTGGAATTTAGTGGCTCTGCAAACTATTCTTTCAGTTTTTTTATGTAACAATATATACAACTGGGAGTATTACTGATGTTTTTGGCAAAATACAACTATGTTTTTGGATAGCTCCTCCTTTGTTCTATAGTTAGTTTAAAGTTAGCTCTTCAGAAAGTTCACTAATTGTAATTTCGTGTCTTACTATTAAGGAAAAACATTCCAACACTTCATTTTATATTTGCTTGTAACTGTTGAACTTAATGCCACTATAGGAATTCTTCTAGAAATAATACTTCTCATTTCACCAATATTAGCAAAAGCTACACAAAAACCCTTGCCCCTAAATAAAAAAGTACACTCATGCAAAAACAACAACAGCAGTGCCATCAAGATTTGCCGATATCCTTCAGAACAAAGCACATGCCTTTAGTGACAATGCCTCAAAATAGCTTCAGGACTAATGTATACTAGTTGTGTCTTTATTTCCAAATCTCTCTGAGTAAATTTGGGATAATTTTGAGCTTCTCTAACTAAGTCAGTAGCTGAATCTGTGGCTTAAACATGTCACACAAGTCCACCATTATAGCTGTCAAAAGACTTATACACACAATGATACTTTCCTTCTTTTCTATGCAGAGAAAAGAAATAACAATTGAAGTTGTGCTAATGTAGGTTGATTACCCTTCAGTATATCAAAAGCTACAGGCAGCAAAGCATAAAAAACCAATTTGCCATACCCAGTAGGAAAAGAGCTGCAAATGTGTCTTGCCTTGACAGCTAGCTTGTATTTGTTCTTCCTTTAGACATGAGTAACCCAGCTCAGCTTCAGATTTGTGCACAGCATCGAGCACGGTCTCTAGGAGATATTCATTACGGTCCGCACGCGAAATTGCAGCTCGTAGAAAGAGTGGTTCCAGTTGTAATACCGCTAATGTTATTTATAGTGCTAAAGCCTCACTTCCTCCACCAACTCCCGGGTGTAGCGAGAACCGTTTTGTCAATGACAATGTTCCAGACCCTTTCCTCCCCCTGCGTAGCGGGTAAAGGGTGCTAAAGGGTCTGGCTACGCGAGACTACGAAAATACTGTTGCAGCTTCGAATCTTTTCTAAAGGTTCGAGACCAGCCCGAGCCATGGTCTAGAGTTCTCAAAGAGAATAGCCAGATATCTACTTCAAGCTCCGAAGATTCTATAAAGCCAGCGAAAAGTAGCTCATACTACGCCCCTCGAAGGCACAACAGGCAAGGTACACACCCACTTTTTGTATTGGTCTAATGAACCCTTTACCTATTTTATTGGGAGCGTGTTGGGGAAGGAAAGTAATGAATATTATAGTAACCATACCGGTGTCGCAGGAATACTGTCCGCGGTGAATAATGTCCCCCCAGACAAAATTTATTAGTGAATAAGTCCCGCCGGACATTATTCACTAGTGAATAGTGTCCCCTCCAGTGACCCCAACTGCTCGAGTCAGACTGCGAACGCTAATGTTTTTATTTTTGGATTACCCTTCACCAACTAAATACTACGCTGGTAGGAGATGGAGAATCACGATCATATTTATGACTTTTTGTACTCTGGTATATACCCTGATTCGTTCACCAAGAACCAAAAATGAATACTGAGAAGGATAACCAAGAATTTTAAGGTCTGTGAACCGCACAGTAATGAAATCCCACTTGAAAGTGATGACAAAAGTGAAGAAGATACTTTTACAGTATTTAGCCTGTAATATTAAGTAATTTTGATGTATATATATTAATATACAATTCAATAGTGATATTAATAATAAAAGCATCAAAGCGATTGTTTTAACATTAATTTATAAATGTGAGCATCCAAAACACTAATACTAGATCTTCTATTCTGATAAAAATTTTATTTGAAGTGGTACTTGTCAGAAACAAATCTCAAGTTTATGAAATAAATTGCATCCTTAAATTATCACAATTGATCAAGAAAATCAGGTCTAACAATATTCAAGTTTTATGATCTTACTTCAAATTCATTATGATCCAGACAACCCCTGCTATCACGTGTCCAATCATGTTTTAAAACTGGCATTTTCACATTCAACTACACTGGAGCTGAAACTTAATTTTTTGTTCATTCATGTAAGTTAGCTACCTGGCCAGTAGAGCTTAGCTATACTTCAGCACTGATCTTTTTAGTTTTTTTAGTCACTAAAAAACTTGAAACTAAAACAACAGTATTTTGTACCCCAGTAAGATGAATAGTTATGACACAAAGTAGGCAGTTCAATACCTGATAATCTGCTCTTAATGATGACTTCATAGTGAATTCGGTCCAATAGTTAGTGGTTAAGTTCTTTCACATGAAATGCTAACTGCTGACAGAAGAACAATCACCAGCTTATGAATTTCTGGAGTTCAGGAGGTGATAATTATTGAAGTAATTGATGACTTGCAAAAAATATTATGCATGAATTTCTTAGTTTTAATTAGCTCGCTACAAACTTATAGCCACCACCTTGAACAATTACCGAAATTATAGCCAGAGTAATTAAACTAATCAATTTCAAAAACCACTGAACTAGCTATAACCTAAACTTTACATTATTAGAAAGATATTGCAGGTTGTCAGAGTTATGCAGTTTAGAACAGGAATAGCTAGCAGCTCGTGATTTTCTTTACACAAGTGGTCAATATTAGTCATATCCTTACCTTCACTTTTCCCTAGGTTGGCATTCAGGGTGAAACTGAGTACCCTCGAAGTCTCACAGTGTTTAATATTGCATTGATTGAAGTATGTAGCATTATAATAATTGATGACAAAAAAAGGATCCTTAGGATCTATCCTCGAAGTCTCACAGTGTTTATTGTTTACCTTAGGAAAGAGGGACATTATTCACTGCAGGGGGACACTATTTACCAGTGAATAATGTCCTGAGGACACTATTCACCGGTGAAAAATGTCCCGGGGGGAAAGCTTACATGGGGGACAAAATTCACTACTACACCGGAAATCACTACACGCATGGGATTACCGCTACTCGTCCACAGTGAAATGGCTGTGTGTGAGATGTGGACTTAAATAAAACTGTTCTGGAGGAATGCAGAGATTGCAGGCTCAAGGGTATTGACACTCACACCTTAGGCATAAAGTGCAGCTAAATATAAGGAGAGTGGGGAGCACACACCTCTACAGTATTAATTATTGTCAGACATTTATTCCGTATGTATGTTTGTATGTTGTTTGTGTGTTGGTTTCAATAGTTGTAATGGTGTTTTATTTTGCCTAAGGTTACTTGTTACAAATATTTAGACTGTGTGAATGTTTGTGCTTTCATTTTTTATTAGTCAGTTTACAGTTTCCTTCCTTCTTTGTGATTGGTCAGTTTTACATTCTTTGAGATCCCATTGGCAGTCTATAAGACTAAGGACAGTCACACTCTCACACACTGTCTCTCCATTATCTTTCATGAATTTTTAATAACAATTTATACTTGAACTAAATGGAAAAGGCATTAATTTTAGCATTGTTGGGTAGACCTAGACAAGAAGCAGAGGGCCTGACAGGCCGTATTTTACAGTAGTTTCAGTGTTAAAGTTTACTGCAGGAATAGACTAACTTCTGGATGCCTATGAAGCTAGCTAGATTAGGATAGACAGAATTAATATGCATTGTATTGTTAATACAAAAATAAATCCCTGGTTTTCTAAATAAATAGGGCCTATTAAAAGAAAATCTGAGTGGACAAACAATCCGTGTTACAAACGTACCTAAGATTGCTCTTGTTAAGTATAAGCAAATTACTTCTTCCTAACTCCACTATGGCATTGAGTGGAGTAACAACAACCAATTGTTTTGGTGACTCCCAAAATTGGCGGAGATTGTGGTAGTTTGACTTAGGAGTTAATCAGAGGCTGCCACTAGAGTTCTGGCAGGCTGGTCAAGGTCCAAGCCTCAGATTATTAGGCTTTAGATGGGTTGATTGGACCACCCACAGCACTTAGTGTATATTTCAATAACCAGAGTTGACTTACAAAGTCTGCTAACAGTTACAATAGTAATACTGTTATCTGAATGAAGCATGAGTAAAGAACATAATGTGGTGTATAGTAGGGTCACTTCAGGTTACTGCCACCTGAATCAGACCAACACCAGCAGTTCAAGGCTATGTGGGAGATAATCAGAATCCAAACCCTTGGACCTAATTCTAACACTTATCAGGTTCCCAGTAGCTATGACTATTTAGCAGTTTCTATGAATTTTCCAATGGTACTGACTGAAAAACAGCACAAAAAACAAAGGTTAAATGTGCCAATTGCAGGAAATACTTAGTGTATGGGAACTGTGTAGTATGATGAATGTAGTGAATGAAATGTATGAATGTATGAGTCTATAGATAACGAAATTGTCAAATTAATACAAGACTGCCTATGTCTAATGAGCATTATAGAAATGGAAATGTGGTGACCTTCACCGCATCTTTTCCTTCTTCAAACTTGATATCTATGATTGAGAAGATTCCTCCACGATCCATCCTGTCGAGACAGAGCATCAGCAATGACATTCATCTTTCCAGCGACATGCATGATTTCAAACTGACAGTCAGAAAAATGAAGGCATCACCTTCAAAGTCTGTTGCTTAGAACTGCTGAAGAAAACAGATTAACAAAGGCTTTGTGATCAGTATACACTACAAATTGTGTACATAAACCAACAATAGGAGAAATGCTCGATAATGGCTAACAATGCCAGAGCTTCCAGCTCTGTGTCACTATAACTTCTTTCACAATCATTCAATTGACGAGAGTAGAATGCACAAGGTACCCAGACATCATTCCTGCAAACACACAAAACAACACCAACTCCACACACAGATGCATCAGTAAACAAATAACATTTATCAGAAAAATCAGGAATTGTCAAAAGAGAATGACTACAAATAATTAATGATAATATTTGAATGCATCTGTCAAATTATCTGTCCACTCAAAAGTTTTTGGTGAAGTCTTAGTTATATGCTAGGTCAGCAATGCTAAATATTCTGCAAAGTTTGGTATAAAACGAGAGTAGTAGCTTGCCAAACCCAAAATTAAATGAAGCTCAGAGAAACTGATTGAACAAGCATAGTTCTTGAGTTGCTTGATTCTTGTCGACTTAGAAGATCATTGCCTACCATAAATCACAAAAACTCAAACCTTTCAAAACACTAACAGCATTTAGATGACTTGACTGTCAATCCATGGCTGGACAGTAGTGACCACACACATACTACATGTTTCAAGTGATCTGATCAGCAAAAAATTAGATATTACTAGTTACATTAAAAGTTGAAAAAAGTAGTAGGGGCATTGTGTATAGTCCAAAGGGCATCATTTTTTAACTGGAACTTACAATGTTTGAAACTGAAAGCACGTCGGAACAAAAACTGCAAGGGACACTCTACCATTAGTCAATCTCAGACACATCAGCACTCCATTCACAATGATACATTTACGCATAATTGAGACTCATCACTTTGTTGCAGCTGAATATAATCTTCTCGTGTGATCATCAAATTTTAGATTTGGTATTGAAACTAATACATTGTCAGGAAACTTAGCTATACTCAAAGAAGCAACAGATTCCTCAAAACTGCCATTCACAGATACTAAATCCATACTCAATTCATCTACATCTACATTCTCACACAGCACATCACATTGGTCATCTACAGTAACACAATCATCATTAGCTTTTTTAACCAAAATGAGAGAATTCTAGTACACTTTTTTGAAATTTCAGTGGGATTTCTCATTTCCATAAAGTTGACAATAATTATCTGGCAAATATAACCATGAAGATCATAGCTATTATTAATTTTCATGGGGCAAAAACCAGTTTCAGGGTGGTATAAATGCAGCCTAGCAATAGTATGCTCCTAACATTGGCTCCAAATATTTTTCAATTCTGAGCAATATTACCATTGCAATATATACTGTCAGTTTACTACAGTAGCATAGCACTCTTCAGTCTAACTCGTTCGCTGTATGTAGCCCAGTAGTAAGACTGATATTTTAACACATGCAAGGACATAACATTCAATGTGAAACAATGGACCACAACAAAAAGTAGATGACTATGATGATGATAATGTTGCATAGCTACAAAAATGTAGTCATGGCTGTGACATGATCAGACAGTATCCTAGACATCGTTACAACAAAATAAATTAGTAACATTGTCAACCATTCACAATTATATCAGCCATAATCTTTTGCTGATGAAACTATATTGGTTGAGTATTGGAGGTGGGGGTGGGACGATGGTTTCTGAAGTTTACTAGAGAAAGTTGGAGTCTATAAGCTATGTTGATTGCATTTCGCATAATTCAAAATAGACAAGTAGCTAATTTATTTTATTTTATTTTATTAACTGATGCTATGTATTGTCAAATTTTCTGTTATTGTATGTACTGAATGATGATTATAAAAGACTGATGTGAGTTTGACCATTGGCTTAGCTCCAGACTCACTAGAAACAATTTCCATTGAAACCAATAAGTATTATGCAAACATATTATTTGACTGCACATAATATTTTCCAGAACCACGAGTATGCATATGTATATTTGACTGCAATATTTTGTCTAGCTTATCAAAAAAGTATTTCTTTAATATTCCATGTATTTCATTGGTGGTCAACAAAACATTTTCGGATTAAATTATGTGTGTAGCTGCAACCGCCACAGAGAGCGAGAGCAGCAAACAATAAACCTAGTGACATCTGAACATAGTGTTGTTTGTTTTATGTGTAAGCTCTGTTGCTAGGCACAGAGTGAAGGCAATATTAAACTGTTATCACTGGGTTGTGGGCAGCATGCCCTGGAGTGTGGAAATACAAGGAGTAACCATCTCTCTAAGCCCCACCAGAGGCTCAGTGAGCAGCACCCATCAAACAAACTTATAGAGTTAAAGCATAAACAGAGTTCCATGAATGGTATGATGGAGCTACAAACAGTAACAACCAAAGCAAGACCCAAATGAGACCTAAACAACAACAACAACAAAATACACAATGTGTGGCAGTTTTTACTTTTTATATGTTGTAATCAATACACTGTGTGGGCTGGTTTGGGAAACGATCGAAACACCATTCCAATAGCTCGCACCTGGAGACAGCAAAGGTATGCTGCTACCAGAATCTCAGCTCTTAAACTATCCCTGACTAACCAATGAGGATAGATTAAATTACTTTAATTAAGAGACTGCACACACAACGAATTATATAATACAACTGAGACTGAAGCACATGGCATACACACTAATTTGTTCAGTACACACAAAAGACAATGACAATGACACAACTCGTGCACACATAATGACGTCTCTCTCTTCTTTATCTTCCTCTCCTTCATCTCTTTCTCCATTTCTCCTAGCCTGGCCAAGAGAGAGAGAATGAGAAATAACATTTACATTTTAAATTCATATGTTACCACACCACACCCACTGATATTTTATCATTGTTGTATGCATATAAACTCATATTGTATCTTGTACCTCTCAGGTTCAATATTCTATTAAATATTACTTACTTGTAAATTTTATAGTTTTCCTTAGCTTATACTACAGCTGAGTTTAGACAAGACTGGGTTTATGGACTTGGTGGACAATTATCACATTCCTATAATTAGCCCTGCATGGGATAAGCTCTTTGAGAACTGGCAGTTGGGCCTCTTCTGAGTTCCACCACTTACCCTCTGTGTGAGCACCTGTGACCTAGAAGGCAGGTTGGGATATACGCCCCCTCACTAACGACTCCTCACATGACAGGGAACCACACAAGTGTATTCAAAGTAACTTGTAGTAAAAACTGAATATAGTGAGGTTAATAAAGGTCACCTTGTAATGAATATACATGTATGTGTGTGTGTTAGTTTAATGATGATATATAATGATTGTATTCAATGTAACTCATAGTAAACTTACAGTAAAAACTATATGACAACAACTGTTACTATAAATTAAAACATGGAGACATTTAAAAACATATACATGTATATCTATAGTGAGTATTATATTATAAGCTACTCAGTTACACCCACTGCATTCATTGTAACTAACTTTCTGCAATAATTCAATAACAATTATTTACTTTATATTATTTTGAAAACATATAAACAGTAACCATGGAAACAATTATTAAAATTATAATAGCTAACTTGTACAAAAATTCCAAAAAAACTAAGATATTAATTAGTGAATAGTAGAAGTAAACAGTTTCTTAAGTATGCTATTCTCATCATTCCTCCTATAACATGGACCTTGTCTGATGTCATGATACAGGTACAGTTACATACTGCATGTGGTAGTTGTCCAGCCTGGACCCAGATATTAGTCTCAGGGACATAGCGCTGGATGGTGGACACTGACTTCCAACTCTCCTTGTCCCTACCACCGACTGCCAGTAGAGACCCTCCAATGCTGAGTGGACAGGATCGTGTGTAGTTGAGTGAAGGTAGTTCGTTCCATATGTTGGAACTGTCTGATGAGGGGTGTGAAACAAGAGCCTCCAGAGATACACTATAGACATCAGGACTGTTATGCAACAGTTTCTCACATGCTCCCCCCATGAGGTACCAGGTATCTCCTATTGTAGTAGACTTCATCATCACCCATGGTGTTGGTGTAGATGGTCCAGTAGACCACTGCATGTTGGATACATCAAGTACCTCAACAGTTTGTAAACAAGCTCCATGGCAACCACCAGACACCACCAGCCAATGCTTATAAAAAGTAGCTGAAGGCGCATAGCGAGGAGTAGACATAGGTGGGAAGGGGCGTGTTCACTGGTTGCTGTCGGGCTGCCACTCTCCTAGCTCACTGCTATCAGA
>WLWD01005388.1_pt1 | contig 15157 bp, 9 predicted proteins | sample 6712731 | NCBI WGS metagenome assembly WLWD01 (sample SAMN12718690, study PRJNA576275) | sponge metagenome | isolation source: marine sponge | host: Mycale hentscheli | place: New Zealand: South Island, Marlborough, Capsize Point | collected 2014-11-01
TTATAGCCATGCTCTTCTCCTGATCAGCCACGGCTTTCTTGCGGTGGATCTTTGACCATCGGTTGTGCCCCGCCTCACAACGAAGCGTAGAGTGTACGCCCCTTACCAAATGGCAGTTGACACCCACCGCACGCATGCAATGTTGGAGAGTAGTAGGGACCAAGAGAGGGTGAGAGGTTAGGCGGGAGAAGGGGGAGGAGATTGCTGGAGAGAGAGGAGATCGTGCAGCAACATGCAGTCTTGCTACTGCCATGGATATTCAGACCAACTGTACAAGAGGACAAAAAATTGATATTTTAATTACGTAAAATATTTCCATCAAATCAATTTTAAAAACATACCATACCATGCATAAATTCATAAATACAATACAATATACATACAATAATAGCAATTTTTTCTTGTTCTAACAGCCAACATTGTTAACCCAACATTTCGAATTCTTGCCAAAGTCCTTTTCAGGGGTCAACTGAGGTCGAACTCTCCGTGGTGATATAATAGCACAATGTAAACAGCAAGATGTTCCGGAGGGGTACACTTACTGTTTAGTATATCCTGGAGGGTGATTGTTGTTGATTGTGCTATTATATCACCATGGAGAGTTCGACCTCAGTTGACCAGAGAGGACTTCGGCAAGAAGTTGAAACGTCGGGTTAAGTTTTAATTAACAATATTGGCTGTTAGAATGAGAAAAATTTGCTATTATTATAATTATTTCAGCCAAGAATGACTGAATCATTGAAATATACATACAGTATGCATACCTATACGCAATAAAGTGTTTTACGCAGAGATGGGCACCCTAGAATCCCCCCACCAGCCACAGCTTCCTCCCAGCTGCATTTTCACCCCTCCCCTGCCACACCCCCACTCCCAAGAACATTCGGAATACAACTAAACTTAATCTCAATGAAAAGTAAGATTATAAAATCTTGCATGTGACCAAACACCTCCGCATCAGTGTGAAGTATATACACTTCCATAGACTAAGCTGCAGTTGTTAGTGAAACAACATGTATGACTGATATACAGTTACATTGTACACATGTCAGGCTGTAAAATCACTCGTTTCTGGTATCCATCGGCATTCCCTTGGAGATAACTAAACTCATGAGCGATAGAGCCGGACAGATTTCTAATATTATGTATATAGGCATTTCTGAAACTGAAACTGCCCTTAAATCTGTTTCATGAACTGCTTTAAAATTTTTACCCTTCATCAGTAAAACTCAAGAGCATGAGATGCACGCATACATACATTGTCTATGGTTCACAGCTTACGGTCATGTGATAACTCTCAGCCCTAAACTATCGTCATAATCAATAAAACTAGACCCTGTTATTATAGAATTATTAGAATAAACTATTTAATTAGTGAATAGACAAATAATAGCTCCCTAGTTTAGCTGGTGAAGGTATACACAGTATCAACACTGCTTTGCAAGACAAATAAATCAATGAGTCAGCACAAGACGGCGGTTTCCTTGTGTGAGGAAATTAGACTTCATTTATATCACTCCAATAAACTTAAACAAGTTATAACAAGCAAGTGGAGATTACATGATAATCTATGTGCTAATGAATTAATCATGACTACAGGTGCACTATCTGAATACACTATTACAACTGGCGAAAGCTTAGTCGGTGTGTATCAGGCCATCTCTTCTCTCCCTATCCCTTACCAGATGCCAGGGTACGAGGCTAGCATATACATACATGCATAGCTAGTTGTGCAGGGATTCCATTCAGCTACGTAAATGAGCAGGTTTAGAGTAGGTGTGGTCAAATGAACACTATACTATTTCCACTTGTTATGAGTATGTCATAGAAGTAATTTATAGGAAGCCTACACACCATACACACACACACACACACACACACACATATGCACACACACACACACACACGGAGAGAGAGATGCCTCGACTTGAAGGTTTATCTCCAATTGTACCATGGTACGTTCGAACCGGCCGGTCAGATTGTGAATGTACCATAATCACCTCGTAAATAAGTGAATCGTCCAATCCAAAATTATTTTGTACGCATTTCCTATAGTCTAAACACATGGTACAAGTCAGTCACACCACTCTGTTAGGTTGCTACGGGATTTACACTATCTTGAGGCCTTTGGCCATCATTTCTGTAAATCCCATACTGACCTCCACGTCATGGTATAACCTGTACACATCCCTGACACTGCAGGATAGAGTGAGAGAGTATGCAGAGTGTGTAGACAACATTAATACTGCTACTGTGTGTGTGTGGGGGGGGGGGGGGGGGAATACTTGCTAGTTATGAATAATTCACACATATATATGCACACATTACATGCAAGTTTGAAGTCACCTACACATACAATATACATATCATGCCAAGTAGCAGTACAAGGGCATGTAGGTAAGGGGCCAGGTGACAAAGAAATTGATGACACTTTACCCAAGCTTGATAGCATGCTAGTAGCCTTGGCGAGTTCCCGCACACACGGCCATCCAAAGCAAACCAGCAATCATGTGATCCCATGCAGCTAGGCATGGACCATCAAAGGGAAATCTGACAAAATTGGCCTTTTCAAAATTGTAGCAATGATTTTAACAACCAGTACCAGGTAATAATACTTGTGTCACTTTGGGATGGTAGACAATAGTGTGGGAAGCATTGTGTAGAATACATTCTCCTATGGAAGTGAGAGCACTTGATCATGCTGGCCAGATAATATGGCTCCAACTAGTGTCACAACAACAAGATGAAAATAATATTTTTTAAGATGTGTTCTCTTTCTTTCACAGGCTTTTTTTTTTTAAATACAGAATTTAAAATATTTGGTCGTCACCGGGAATCGAACCCAGGACCGCTCCACAGTCTCACTCTCAACAGACCAACGAAAATTCTCTTTTTTCAAAGATTCTTTTTATTCGTTGAATTTTTTTTACTCCACTAATTTATCACTGATGCACGTAAAAATCAAGATGCATGTGAGGATCTCGTGTCAATGAAGTAGGAAGTGGGAGAGGGGTTTGGGGGGGGGGGGGGGGCAATGGGCCCTGCAATAATTCTCAAATAGGGGCCTGCCCCCCTCCCCATATATTTCCCCATGCTTGTACTACAGTACATTAGATGCTTTACACCTATGACGAGTGATCTTTATAGTTAAATTACAGATCAACAACAGGTTGTATGTGAAAACTAGCAGTTACCAAATCAGCTACTGGTATGCTAGTTCAGATGCATCACCTTCATTTTAGCATCCTCAACAAATCTTGGCTTATCAGAGACCAAATGAAAATGAAAACTTAGTGCAGCAGTCTTGTCTTCTCAGGGTAATTTTTTTCCCCTTCAGATTAGAAAGCGATTTCTCCAAACTATATACACAGGTACACTTTGACCTCAATAGCAACATATAGTATACTTTGCACATTAAAAACAGACAATCTTAAATACTGCCTGAATTCATCAAGCAAAAAGACCAAAGCAATAACAGCTTTCAATATTTTTCTCTCAAATCAACAATTTATAAATCTCAGGAGAATTTCGCATTTCCATGACATTGTTGAGTTGACTCCTCCCATGATTGGTTCTAATAAATACCTGCACAAACATTGCTGTAGAGAGAATAATATTGAAAGCTGTGATAGCATAAACATGTTAGCTATGGTCTTTACGCTTGATGAAAATTTTGTGGCAAATGTAACCACGAGATCATAATAATTATTAGGGGGGCTAAACCAGAAATCAGGGGGGACAAATGTATCCTAACAATTTGCTATAATATCGCCCTCACCCAACATTTTTCATCTTCCTACTCCACTGCGTGTTGTACACTTCAGACAGACAGACAGACAGACTAACAGATGGACAGACACACTGAATGACAGAAAGACAGACGGACAGACAGACAGATGGACAGACACACTGACTGACAGAAAGACAGACAGGCAGACTAACAGATGGACAGACACACTGACTGACAGAAAGACAGACGGACAGACAGACAGATGGACAGACACACTGACTGACAGAAAGACAGACAGACAGGCAGATGGACAAACACAACAGACAGACAGACAGACTGACAGATAGACAGACGGGTTAAATTGTGGAGCATAATACATGACCAGACATGGTTTGATTGCTAGTTACTATTCCCTGACTGCCACTGTGCTATGGAACACCACACTATAATGTAGAGATGAACTCTGCACTAATGAAAGGAGAGTTTACAAACTTACATCATAGAGACTGGCTACTCCAACAAAAACACCATACACATGCATCACAGGGTTGCCACAGCGACCATTTCAAGAGTGAATACGAGGCATGATGCCAACTAGTACAGTAGGAGTGAACCCCAAAGGCAAAGAGCATGTAATTACCTCACACACACACCTCACACCACTCCGTGCGGCGGCAAGTGACACCCTCTCTGTTGCTATTCTCCACCTACAGTACTATAGATGCAGTCACGAAATGTTAAGCAACACAACTTAGTAAGTCAAAAGAAAGTTTCCCAACACCACATGTCACTTACAAGTGTTTGTACAGTGAATATGTGTCACGGCTTTCTACAGCAACCACCATTAGTGATTAATTAATTGTAATTAAATTCAAGTGACAATACATAAGAGTTTAAACTAACCCCGAGTAATTAAATTACATTTATCACATTGGAACTGTTTTGAACACTCTTGGCATTTTGAAGTACTTCAGGTAACAAGTGAACTAAAAATGACCATCAACAAAAAAAAAGTCTTAACTTTCTCTTAATAATTCTGGTAAGAGGTCTTCAGTATCAATGAGTCATAAGCTTTTCCCTATGGAACTCCACGTACACTAGAATAACTCCTCACTGACATCCAGTATACATATATACCAGGTGTGTCAAGAAATAACTTGACTACACACACACAACTACATACAAGACATAATACAGTACCCTGAGAGCAATGCTAGTAACCAGAACAAAACTTAGTCATTATAACATGTAATGACTTTCATTTGAGAACTATTCAAGGGCCAATATACTGACCAAACAGGACCACTAGAATCAGGGCAGGTATGCAGGCAGCTCATGTGTATGGCTTGAGAGTAAAGACTCTGAATAAACAATAGCTCCTTATTAGAGTAGTTGAAGGAAAACTTTGATGGATGGAAGAAGCCTTGCCCAGTCACCAATCATACAGAGATCAAGCGTAGAGTTATCATCCCCTCCACTCGCAAATACACACAAATAACTGAAATTTAATTTATCTACTGTACTTCATGCCACATTCAACGGAGGCATACAAAAACAAGTATAGTAAGAAGTTGGGAGAAAGGGAGGAGAGAAGTGGATGAAGTTTGAGTATGTACATACGTATGTATGATGTCATTAAATGTAATTGGCAAAATTAAATCTGCACTTCAGCCATTTGTGTTTTTTGTTGTAGTTTTGTTCATTTGTTATTGTTGTTTTGTCTGGGCTGGATAATTCTTTTAGCCTTTGATTTTAGCTAGTGGGTATCCAAAAGCAGGTGGGAGGAATCCTGTAAAAGAGGGGAGGAGAGTGTGCCACATCATTCCACCTCCTCAGTTGTGTGCTCTTTAGTTCACTTGTCAATTCCACACTATGTGATATTGGAAACTAAAGCCAGTATACCTACCTACAGTAAAAGTCATCAGCCTTGCCCCATCCAGACTCCCACACACATGGACAAGGTTATGCAAGGCTTTAGATGTATGGGTACGGAAGGGACCCTGGTATTATGATCCAGACTATCGGGAGAAATCAGAATATTCAGAATTTTTTTTTCAGGATGGGGTATCCATATAATAATACACTTGTGTGTCAGTAGCAAAACAACAGTGTGTGTGTGTGTGTGTATTCATGAATAATTCATTAGATGAGCTGGGTTGGTAAAGCATCACCACAAACTGAATGGGTAAAGCAACTAACTCTAGTTGTTAAAGTATGTTTAAACCTTTTGTTTTACCATATCCGACAAAGAGAACCAATTCATAATCTAAAAGAAGTCTCCCTCCTGGTATTACTTCCAAATGCCAAGGAATACTTATTGCATTTAGCCCAGTTTTCCCAAAACCAATCATGTATATACTTTCAGTTGGTACATAAGTACAAGACCAATGTACTCGTACTTATACAAGTACTCATTGCGAACTTGCATTTATAACTCGCACTAATTAAATCATTACAAATTTACCAGTACTCATGAAGTACAAAAGTACCCAAATACTTTTCAAAGTACTTCACCCAGTGTCTGCTTACTAGCTCAGAAATAATGAAAATAAAAATAAAACACAGTAGTCTCACAAAATCAGCTAAAATTTTACCGTTCATGTTACCTAATTCTCAATATCAAATGATAGCTGACAACCCTTAAAAAAAAAAGCTGCTACCACAACAGCTTATGTTCTCAACTATATATATTAAGATAGTTGCAACAAGATGAAGTTTTCACCCAGTTAAGCGTAGGCGCGCTTCACTGCGACAAGCTGTCTCGCCAGTTTACACTTAACGTCATTCATAAATGACCGGTGGGCATTAATTAGATTACTATTTCTATCCCTACTTCTTGACGAATACCGCACATACCTGTTGACAAATATCCAAACCAGCAATAGCTTCCCGTCCAATTTATTACAATAGTATGAATGAAAACTCCAAACTAACCAGCTGAGAACTAATTAGAATAGCTAGAGCTAAGTGCAAAGGTCAGCAATACTCCTTCACTATGGTAACAGTAATTCCGCTAAACGAACAATGGATCTGGAGATGCATAGTCTTCAAGAAGTTTGTGATCTTCAAGATCAACATGTTCTGTAGTTTGAGCTGTAAAATACTTGTGCCCTTCAGCTTATGGCTTTGAGGAGCCTAAAATACTATGCAAAATGAGCCCTGGTAGCTATTTTAACTAGCTATAGCTACTTCAATGTTATTCTAGCTATAGCAGCCACTGCATGGAAGGAAGAGATTTTCTATTGGTCTGTAAAACAGGAAGCAATACAACAGAAATTAGTTATGTCATGTAGCTATATAAACATTAATCTAAACAGTTCATGAATTAAAAAAAATGCATAAAAAAAGTTAGAATTCAAGTGAAGGTAGGATGAAGGGATTGGTGATTATAAACAGCATGATGCCAATAGCCCATCACAAAGTGCAGCTACTGACAATTACTTGCTTAAAGTAATGATTGATGAGTATGTTTCTATCCTACATAAATAGCTAAATGATAGGTAAGGCTTTGCTGCTTAAGCTATTTTTTATCAAAGGTAGACTTGATGACAAACTAATTATATTGCTAGCTACTAGTCTAAGACCACATCCACCAATTACTCCTGAATCACCCCCTCATTGGACGAACTACTGGGATGTTCCTATTCTCTCAGTATTTGTCAATCAAAACTTCCTACCATTCCAGGAAACTGTGTAGACATGAGTGAATCATTTCCTCCACTGAGACACAGACTTCACAGGACTGGAATGCTGCAGTTTTAACAGTATGTGATGACTCAAACATTGCTGACATAGCTGTCCATATTTGGATCACTGGCAGTCACTGGTGAAATGTAACAATAGACAATGCCTTATTAAAAAAAGGCAAGTCATGATAATATGGCTAGTAAGAAATCCAATCCATTCTCTCTTCTTATTTTATTGAGATGACTGCATACACTCATGTAGTATGGAGTAGATCTAGTTTAGCAAAACTATGAATGGATTTCTTACTATGAGTGAGAGCTGCCACACATCCACTGCCATCTCAGTACATGCATTACATGCAGTCTTTGGTAGTGTGTAACTATATGGATCCATCTATTCTGCTTCTCACCATTCCAGGGGAATGAGATCATGACAAGAGATCAAGCAGAGTTAGATTTTGTCAGGAATGATGATAAACTGCCAAATGTATAGAATTATGTCTTCTGCATAAGCTCTTGGCCTAAAGCACTCAAATGTACTGTTTCACTGTTTTTATACTCTTTACTATAAAAATTCTCACTTGAAAGTTTTTAATAAAATATAATAATAAGATGAAGAGTTATAAATATCACTTCATTAATAGAAGAGAATTAATAAAAGTATCAGGGGCATAGGCAGGATTATTAATTGATAATCCCTCAAATTAAAAGGCAGTCTAAAAAAGGTTTGATCTCATTATGGTAAAAGAGCCCATCATGAATCACATCAGCCCCAGCTTCACAACGACCTATGAATATTATTAATTTGAAAGGGAGAGTTATTGGTAATCCCCTCCCTCCCTGCATACGCCCCTGAGTATAGCTCAAGTGATAAACATGGAATTAACAAGGGAGTTTAGATTAGTATTATTAGTACTAACTGAACATTACTCAATAAAGAATGAAATTGTGTCGGGTGAAGTCTCCAAAACCTCCAGTTTTATTTGTTGTTTTTTTAACTGAAGTCTTGTGAAAGAACTTGTTTATGAGAATAGAGACCCTAAATATAATGACATTTCCTAAGTAGCTACTTTCATTTACATTAATACTGGCATAATTTTTTTTCCTGATTTTATTAAACTTCTCTCACTCACTCCCTCCCTCTCCCTCTCTTCCTGGTACAGGGAGGGGCTCATTCATATTTTGGTCACAACTTATGAAATTGATTATAATAAATCAAGTGATCGGGACATGCACAAGAATTATAGTATACAGTTATCCTGAGGACTTAATTACATGTAGCTATTGGTACATCAATACATTATAATTATTCAACAACTTGATAGAGAAAAAAGAGCACACTTCTGTGCTCCCCCCCTCCCCCCACCCACTTTCCTCTGATCCTTTCCTATTCAATCAATTTTTTGGTTTTGCTTATCTTTCATTGGATCCAAAAGCTCAAAATATAGAATTTCTCACTAGCCATTGGTTATATTAAATTTCAGTAAACTTAGTGAGCAAGCCCTTCATCAAAATACAACAGAATGTAGATTGTCGCAATTGAAGAGATGTCGACAATTTCACACTAGCAGAACTATAAAATCATGAAAGTTTTGTAGTTACCTGACCTCAACTAGAAAGTTCTATGAGCATGGCTAATTAGAATTGTGATAGAGTTGTTTCCTGGGCAATGGATGGTGAAATAGTTCAGCAGTTTCAGTATTGCATGAAATTCTAGATAGGGGGTAGTAGTAATTTCATCACCATAGTTACACATACAGTCTTGGGTATGAGAAATCTCTATTCAGCATATTGAAAGTTTCAACCTCAGAAAGAAATGTAAGAGTTATGATTATGATTTTCTTTCATGACATCATATACAATACATTTTCAGTGTGTAATATTGTGGTACAGAATTGACAAGTAGAACCTTATTTTAGTAAACTACCTTCGTCACAATATTGCAGGCAACCAGCCTCCTCTTATGAAAGTTTATAATTCAATCAGCAAACTGGTTGACACCCTCTTGCTCATACAGTTTTGTTTTGCTATCTTATTTTATTGGTGGACAAGTACTCTGATAATTTAATAAATGAATAAATGTTGTATGCATTCATTTGTAACATCTTAATCTAAACTAACTATGTATGGGATAGCAATCATGGTTATCATTGCTTTCATTTCTATTCTGATGGATTAGCTATACATACACAGTAGTATAAGTAGGTATACTCACGGCTAACCTTTCATGTCCCAGTATTGAGGTTCTATGATAATCACACAGCAGTAGTGACTCCATATCTCTTGTAAAGTCCCGAGTAGATTAATGTTTGTGTTCCTGCTTCTTGTGAGAGATTGACGTTGAGCACAATTTATAGCTTCTTATGGATAATGGACACACCATTATTGTTATAGAGTATTTACATACCTTTTTTTAAAGAAGTAATATTAGTAGACTTTGTAGAGTAGTGTTATTTATTCACTAATGAGTTTTACTGCATTATTTTGAACTGAACTGTTGCCAAAGTCTTGTAAATGTTTTGGCAACACTTTATCCAACTACCTCATATTTGGAGAAGATTTAATCAAATTACTTGCAAGGCTTGACTGGTCTTTCTTCTAAATGTGCTTAGCTTCTACAAGTAGTATACTGGGAGTGGACCTGGAAAGTTAATAGTGAGAGGCTGGAAAGGGGCGTGGCCTCCTCACTTTTTTTTAACAATATGCCTCAAATCAGTATAATGATCATCATAGAAATTATGCATTGCAACTGAATTTGCCAAGGTTATGCTCATTGTTATAATGTACTTAGTAAATTCATGTAAACTGATTAAACTCGTTTATCTTACTAGCTATTTATTATTGTCTGAAAGCTATTTAAAGAGTCATATTGTGTGTCACGCCCCACTCTGATCTGGTCTAGACTGGCTTCCCTACATTCCAACTGTTTCCATGGTGTAGCTAATTGTCATCTTAAATAACTTTAATAAAGATTTACAGTAGAATGTCATCCGAAAACATTGAGATGGAGAGTTGTTCAGATAACTGAACACCATTTGCAATTTCTGGGTAAGGGAGTAGAATTTAAATTTAATTTTGTTCTAGCAGATCACTAGTGGACCACTAGTGGACATTGGTGTTGTCAACTTTTTGACAATTCAAGCTAGTATGAAAAGTTAGTTGTGAGTATAGCTACCGACATATACAACTGTATATTTAGTATAAGTGCACTCTTTAGAATAGAAATGAGAACATTGATATCATAATTGCTTGCTGGCTGATAGCTACATAGTTTATATTAAGATGTTACCAATGTGAGTACTTGTATATACTTCAATAAGATAAGAATAAAGTAGTTAAAGCAAAAAATAAAGTATCAGCTAGTGTCAATTCATTAGCTGATAATGTTAGAATTATGCAAATATCATAAGAACATAAGAATAATATTGTAACGAAGGCAGTTTTCTGAAATGACAGAGATATACACATTTACTTTAAAAAAGACACAAGTGATCTGCTAGAGAACAAGATTAAAGTCTACTGTCATATTTGAAAGTTCCATGTAAATCTTTATTAAAACTATTTCACTTGAAGCAACCACAGAAATGAGATGAAACTCATTTCTATTAATTTTCCCAGGTTCACTTCCAGTAGGCTGAAGCACATTTAGAAGAAAGACAAACATCCCTAGCAAGTAATTAGATAACTACACTTAAAGCTAATTGACAAAAGTGTTGTCAAAACGTTAATCAGAGTTATCGTAGTATATAATGCAGTACAACTCATTCATAAAAATGCATACATGTAACACTATAGATATTTTTAAGCACGTGACCAAACAATGGTGTCCATCAATGAAGAAGCTATAAGTTGTTCTCAAAGGCAATTTCTCACAGGAAGCAATAACGTGAACGCTAGTCTCTACTCAGGATTTACAGGAGATATCACGAACAACGGTGTGTAGCTACACAGTCCGTGCGTAGCAAAAATGAGTGACCACATTTCTATTTCTACTGGGCGAATGAAAGAAAGGTGTCTCAACAAAGCCTCTCCGTCCCATCGTAACGGACAGACGTAGCTATGCGCGCACTACTGTTGCATGCTCAGAAAAAGGCTTTTAGGAAATTCTTATCCGTAGAATAGCTACTCCAAACCATATCCGTTTACTTAACTAGCTAGTGTCTTTTATTCATCTGTTCATCGATATCCATTCACCTAGCTATGGGGTTCATTCATATTGTGTGGACACAAAATTAGGTATTGGTAGGCGACTTATGCTTTGCTAGCAATACTGTCATTTATGCTACTTGAATTTATTATGCTTACATTGTGCTCACAGACAGAGTCCAAAGGTCACCTCAACCACATTCACAACTATAAAATCTCTGTACACAGGACTAATCTGAATTCCTGGTATTGCCATTGATATATGTGAGTTGCTGATCTGTGGCAGTAGTTCTGGGTCTGAAAGAAAGCAATATTGGAACCTTCAAATGGAATTGCCAACTAAAAAAGTCCCAAAGCCAGTTCTGGGAAACTAGTTGCATCAAATTGTCACATTTACAGTACAATAAAAACTATATTTTTTGCCATTTTTATGCTCATAATTACACGAATTATGCTAGCATATGCTAGCATTAATGAAATCGCTTATTGCTCAAAATTATGCCAGCACAATTCGCCAACAGCTAGGTATTGGGACTTTAACCTAAGTAGCTGTTCATACTTAATCTCATAGCTAGTGTGAAGGTGGGGTTAGTTTTTTAAAAGATATTAGCATAATTATGAGTTAGCACTTGAATTGTAAATCAACAGCCAATGTATCTGTATTAGTACCACTTGTCAGTAATTAGCAATTTTCTTAACTTAACCTCAGAAACAGAATTTCCACCAATTCTTTTCCTCTTCCTGCTCAAGCAGCCACTTAAACACTTTGTACTTGATGAAAATGACATACTTGATTAGCAAAACCATATGCATTAAGAAGGAGTCTCACTGCCTGGGTTTCATCTATCATTGTAGACTCTTGTTACTGTACTGGTTTGATAGTTGTACGACAGCTATAATTTTGATATCTGTTTTGACTAAGTTGTTTAACTTATTGCCAAGGCCATAGATATGCAAGTTGGCATACTTTATTCATTCAATTCAGTTTACTGCTCATTTTTCAGGTCTCTGGTCCTAAGATAAGCAAGCCAATCCTATTTTCTACTTGTAACTCTTTGAATTAATACTTAGCTATGTGTGATGATCATTCTTAATAAATATACTATGTATATGTACTTTTTTACATCAATATACTTCTGGAAGTTACACTGCAAAGTGTCTTTACGTTGGCTAAGTGACAGAAAATGTAGCAGTCTAACTATAGCTCAAAGTTTTCAATACATATACATGGGATAAGTCTAGTGTATGATGATGGGATGTATGACAGCATAGGCCACAAGTTTATGAAAATAAATAAGAAGTTCTTGGAAGTTTATTGGTACAGGTGCTATTAAGATTGTAACAAAAGAACTGGCTGAAATGAGACAATGGTCGTTTTGGGGTTTTTTCAGGCTCTGTGGTGGTGTGATGGTTTCCCTCGTGGAGTATAATGGAAATGTGGTAAGATTAAAAGGACCACAGGCAAGTTGCATTAGCCTTAGAACCAAAATGGTGACTTCATGCAAGGAGAAGTGTAATAGTGGTGATCTCTTGTAGATATCACCAGTTGACAAAGTACTTCATGACATATTCTTTATTTAAAACACAGAATAAGCATCTACTCTAACTAAAGTGAAAGAATAGTTTTGAAAATTTACTTTGGGAAAGATCCACCATGTAATTCATGTAGATCTTGACAAAATCTTTTAAGCAAAATTTGAGATAAATGGGTCGCCAAAAGAATGAAGCAATCCTGTGAGCAAAACAGGGGGAGGAGGGGGGGGGGGGGGGGGGGGGGGGGGGGGGGGGGGCAACCGGGCAATTCAGTTTAAATGGACAAATTTCAGATTTGAACCAGCAGGCAGCTCAATTTTGATCAACAGGACTCTGACAGTAATTCAGATTACAATTCTCAGTTTACGCAATCATACAGTGAACAACCTTGAATAACTCAGTTGAATTCTACCTCTGTTATATCTAACTATACTGGATAGGATAAGAAGATCTCAAACTTCTGCTGATTTATTTGGCCGCATTGATCTTTACAAGATCACTTAAAACTATCTGTAATGTTACAATACAAGCTTGTTCACAAAGTTTTCTTATATCATGTCACTTGGTTAATTACAGAAGGAAAATTCTTGGGGAAAAAAAAAACAAAATGGGTAATAAAATAGCAACAAAAAAGCATAGAAGAATAGCCAACAGGCGAGTGAGTGAACTATAGCCACCTTAAATTATTCTTGAGATAGCTATAATGTCAATGAAATTACAAATAGGTTATTGTTTAGCTATTACTGTATTCCATTATTACATAACAATCATACTCGTTGGCGGCAAAGATATGGTAGCTAGCTAAGCTTTGGGTTTAGCTAAGCTTTGGGTTTAGCTACCCTGGGCCCATGTAACATGGCTAGCACAAAGCATATAAACAACAGAGAAATGGCTGCTACAATTAAACTATTATGAAGATGTTGCCATAATGGCTCTATAAGCACCCACACCCGTTATGTTTCACCCACCGAATCACTATAAGAAGATAGCTAGTTCTGTACATTCAAGTGGAGACGTCACGGGTAGGTGAATCAATGAAGTTGTGTAATTTCATGCAATATTTGGGCAAGGACCCTGTGCAAGGATGTTGCTAAAAATAGTAGACGCGTAAACGGGGCGAAATCTTTGAACCCACACCCGTAAACATGACCACGCCCCCACGCCATACGGGAGAGAAGTATTTTTACCTTTCAAGCAAATTAAAAAAATAGAGATAATACCTGGGTATGACCAAAATCTTGAGTAACAACTAACGAAAACGTTTAGCTCTTCCCATAATGCCCCCCTCCACCACACCACCATGACTATAGGGTGAATAAACGAATGGAAGAATGAGTCAGTGAAAGCCATAAATAAATACTTAGCTATACAATTTACTGTCCAGCGATATGTAGCAGTGTTTTAGAAAAGAGCATGTGCCCATCAGGGGCATGCGTCGTCCAACGTGAAAAAGACGGCACGCGTAGCAAACCATCCCAGAACGCACACCCGGGGTACCTCACTCCATCCAGCACTATGATCATAAACGCGAAAATAATAGGTACCCGTCATCTCAAGTATCAAGCTAAGGTGACCAGCTTAATGTCAAGCTAAGGTGACCCGCTTAGAATGTGCATGAGGCCATGGGTGTGGCATATTATGAAGGACAGCCACCACCACTAGTCATGTGTTACAATATGTCTACATTAGGACATATCATCAACAACAATGACACCATTCAGTAAACTGAAATTGCACACCTCAGTCTCTGTATGTACAGCCACACAACTGTCAATTCCACATATTTTTCTTTTCACTTCTTATCAGCCAGCTAGCTAAATATATATAAGTAACTAGCTATATGTAGCTAGCTATTTTTAATCTTATTTCTTAACTTGGAGCCTTAAAACTAATGGCTTCATTCAATGGGCTATATAAATTGTAAGCTATACAATTTTGCTGATTTAATTACTAAGATAAGGAATAAAGGGAATAATAGCTAGGTATTACAACATAGCCACACAAGGTAGAATGCAGACAGTAGTAGTGATCCCAAATCAAGCCATGTGAAATACCTTCATCA
>WLWD01000484.1_pt1 | contig 15152 bp, 17 predicted proteins | sample 6712731 | NCBI WGS metagenome assembly WLWD01 (sample SAMN12718690, study PRJNA576275) | sponge metagenome | isolation source: marine sponge | host: Mycale hentscheli | place: New Zealand: South Island, Marlborough, Capsize Point | collected 2014-11-01
AACTCCACATTTTGGGGGATTGTGGGAAGCCGCAGTGCGGATGATGAAACAACAGCTGAGAAAGAACCTCAAACCTCACAGTCTCAGATGGGATGAACTGTACACTGTGTTAACAGAAGCCGAAGCCATCCTCAACAGCCGCCCACTCATGCCTCTTCATTCTGAGGAAGCCTCTGAAGGCATGTACCTAACACCAGGCCACTTCATCAATGGCAAACCCCTTCGATCTGCTCCACCCACCAAGCTGCCACCTACTGCAAAGATCTCTGACCTACGTCATTGGAACTTAGTCTCCCGAGTCAAGTCTGACTTGTGGAGACAATGGTGCTCCTCCTACCTTGCTTCCTGTGCACAAAGGAATAAGTGGATGACGCCAGCCAGAAGAACTCTCAAGCCCAAGGACCTTGTGTTTGTACGAGATGAAACACTGAGAACCAGAGACTGGCCGGTAGCAGTGATCGAGAAGGTACATCCAGGAGACGACGGCGAGGTTCGCGTAGTCACTCTTCGGTGCCAAGGCCGTACCTACAAACGTCCCACAACAAAGATTGTCCCCTTCTATACCGACCAAGACGATCCGAAGATTTCACCCAGAGAAGAAGCCCAACATAGCTGCCCTGGGAGTATGTCTAGGATTCCGTAAAGACGTCACCTAGACATAAACATTCAAACGTTGAACGTTTACTTTACCTTACCTGTTGTAATCCGTACTTGTCATTTATTTCTGTTGACCATTTCCTATTCGCTTCCATCTTAATTATATTCATGATTTCCGTGTAACCACAACTTTCCTTATCCTTTGTGTTCCTTATAATGTTTGTGCTTGTATGTTGATAAATATTGTTTACCTCTGAGAACTCTGCAAGACATCGCTAGAGAGTGCGCGCTTTTATAAGACTGCTGCTCAAGACTGCAAGCTTGCGCCAGCGGTTGCGGGTAGTTCTAGTCTAGCGCCATCTTAAGTAAACAGTCTGGTCCTTCGTAGTTAGAAGAGCACAAGTGGTGCAGACCTGTCAACCCTCAATATTTGGTATTGAGGCTCAATATTTTGGCCAGAGTCTCAATATCTCAATACCAGCCTCACTTTTCTCAATATTTTGAAAGATTTATCAATATTTCTCAATACTGATCCATTTAATAGAAAGGGAAAAAATTTCAGTGTTCTAATTAACAAAAGTTGAACACATGGTCATTTGGCTAACCTCATTTTGGCCTGCATTAGTGTCCTCATTTTGACCTAGTGTAGTAGCAGCAGATAGCTCTAGCTGGTATACTGGTAGCTACTGGTACTCAGTTTGGCTTGAAGTGATATGGAGGACTTTTCTGATGAGGAACCTGGCCCTTCAGCTCCAAAGCGTAAAAAGAGTCAACCTAGCTACAGGTCTAAATTCAATTCTGGATGGGTGAAAGACTTTCCTTTCATTGGTCCAGTCAAGGGTGGTGTCTATAGGTAAGAGAACTGCTCCTCTGTTTGTTAGACACTCTAACATTTTATATCATCATTCTAGATTCGAGTGTAAAGTTTGCAACAAAAGAATTCGGTGTGATCACATGGGTAAGAGAGAGGTGATTAAGCATACTGAAACCCAAAGCCATAAAGATCTAGCAAAGACATTCCAATTTCAAGCTAGATTGCAGTTTAGTACCCCCAGCCTAAATGAGACCCAGCAAAGATTGAGAGCTGAACTGAAAATGGCAGTCTTGACTGCCAATAACAATATTCCTTTGGCTTTTCACGATAAACTGTCACCCACAATTCGAAGTGTTTTTCCTGATTCAAAAGTAGCTTCCAACTATCATTCAGCCTCAACAAAGGCGATGTGCTTATTGAATTTAGCTGTAGCACCTTTGCTAATAGAAAAACTAGTTGAAAGCATGAGGACTCAGCCATTTTCTTTATCCACTGATGGATCCAACGATAGTGGATTACAGAAAATGAATCCAGCAACAGTTCGGATGTATGATTTACAAAATGATTGCATTTCAACTCGATTTTTGAATATGTGTGTCACTTCATCTTCTACAGCTGAGTCTATTTATAGTTCACTTAATAGTAAACTCGAGGAATTACTTCAGTGTTCTAGTCCTTGGGATTTATGTTCAGCTGTTGGTGTTGACAATACATCAGTGAACATAGGTGTACGTGATTCAATCAAGACAAGGGTTTTACAACAGAATTCAGCTATATTCTTCAATGGTTGTCCATGCCATATCATACACAATGCTGCTCGAAAAAGTAGTGATGAATTCTGTAGAAGTTGCACTTTTGATGTTGAAGAGCTGTGCATAGATATTTTTTATTGGTTTGATAAATCTACAAAAAGAAAAAAGTCTTCAATCATATTGTACTTTTTGTGATCAAGACTATAGAGCTGTGGTGAAGCATGTTTCCACTCGGTGGCTCAGCTTAGAGCAAGCAGTGGAGAGAATTCTAAAGCAATATGAAAGCTTGAAGTCTTATTTCAGATCAGAGGATGAACCACAGCCTAGATTCAAGCGACTTAGTGACCATTTCAACAATTCCATGACAGAAGTGTATCTGCTTTTTTTCCAGAATGCTCTCTCTTGCTTTACTCAAGCCAATCAATTTTTGCAGAAGGAAGAACCCTTAGTTCATGTCTTACAGCCTCAACTTCTGAGCCTGCTGAAGAAAATTTTTGGGAAATTTATAAAGCCGTCTGTTTTGTCAGTTCATGTTAATTCTGACACTTTGGTAAATGTTAGTTTCAGTGATATGTCAAATCAACTAGCAGATAAAGATCTAGCTATTGGTTTTCTCACGAAACAAACACTAAATCAATTGTATGAGGAGGGAGATATCAGCGAGGTACAGAAAAAGAGTTTTTACAAGGCTGCTCGACATTTTCTGATGTCTGCTGTGGATTATTTAATAAAGTGGTGCCCTTTCAATGAAGAATTAATGACCCATGCTACTTGGCTGGATTTTGAACGGAGACTTGAAAAGAACTTCGACTCAGTTGAATATTTTGTGCACAAATTTCCGAAGATCCTGGGTAATATCAACATTGACAAGTTGAGTGAGGAGTTTATAAACTACCAAATGCTTTGTTCAAACGATATACCTTCTTCAGTAAAATCGAGAGCTAATCTTCAGGACGAAGACCCCCACAGAGTGGACTATCTTTGGGGATATCTTCGAACTCTTCAGGAACCAGGGACGAATCATAAAGCATTTGGTCTATTGTTTCGTGTGGCAGAATTAATAATGACTATACCTCATTCAAATGCTGGTGAGGAAAGGATTTTCTCCCTTATAAATAAGAACAAAACACCCAGTAGAAGTAGTCTTCAACTTGAAGGAACCCTTTCATCATTGATTATTGTTAAAACACATATTTCTAACGCACTTACCTGGCAACCTACAGAAGCTATGTTAGAAAAGGCTAAAGGAGCTACAAGAACTTATAATGAACAACACAAAGACAAGAATTAGACAATCTCAATATTTCATGCATAATCTCAATATTTTTTCCCTTATATCTCAATATTTGTAAATTTTGGGGTTGAGAGGTCTGGTGGTGGGACTTTACACACCCCATCATAATAATGGCGGTTAGAATGAGATAATTGCTATTAAGTATTTTTTTGTCGTAGAATTTTGCTCCTTGTTTTTGTTTTATTCTAAAACTAATCATACTATACATCTATCTAGGTTTCATGGGGGAAACATGAAAAGGCTCTCATAGAAGAAACCTAAAGAAATAATGGCAGCAGTGACCATTGGCTGAAGTGTGGTGAAGATCCATCTTGGAACAAGTTAGCAGAAGTATTGGAGAATTACGGTCATAAAGGTTCGTCATTGAATAATGAGGATGTCTCCTTGCTCTAAATATAGGAGGCTGGATATTCTTGAAGAGCCATAAGGTCAACAAGCTAGCAGTGAGCTGAACTGGGCTGCTAGCAGTTCTACATCTCTTTCACCTATGGCTATCAATATAGCCAGGATGTCACTTTTATTAGCAGTGATATTAAATGAACTTATAGAACGGTTTTATGTTGTTCAAACTCTCACAATGAGCATCAAAGAATTCAATATCAGGCGACATATCATCCAAGTTTAAGTCATCAATGTTCTACAGCTATAGGTGAATATCCATGAAGAGTTCAAAGGTTACAGAATTGCATCCTGCAATGTGTTAGCTACATTGGGAAGGGTCAAGTTCATGGTAATATTTTCTTGTAGAGAATGATTGTCACGTCTGGAATGTGGAAGATGACAACGATGACAATATTAGGATAGATCCGGGAAAGGGCATAGTTGCAGCGAGTTCAGAGAAAATTGTGGAGAAAATTACTTCTGAACGAATCCTTGGTGAGTTACAATAGATTAATGAGTGATACATTATAGGTAGTAGTTGTGTTCTTTGTTGTTGTATTTGTTTTTATCTATTCCATTCTGATTTGTAGTTTGCACAGCAGACTTTTCTATTGCACACTGTCAAGTGATGATTTACTTCACCAACAAGCAATACAAATTATTTTGTTCCCCATATCATCAGTTATTTTCTCACTTTTTCTAACTGCCAGGTTATACAGGGCTAGCTCCCCTATTTTATTGGCATATATTCCATTGTTAAGTTTTCCCTATGGTTGATTACCCTTCACTTTATGCTAATTAATATACAATAATCAGAGTTTGTTATACTACTGTGATGTGTCCTATAGATCTTGAGTTTGTGAAGACATTTCTCCATACCTATACAATTTATGGTACTCCGGATAAGCTTTTGAATGAACTCATACAACGGTTTTATGTTGTTCGAAAGCTTACAATGAACGTTGAAGAATTTAATATCAGGAGCCGTATTATCCAAATTCAAGTGATTAATGTTCTGCAGCTATGGGTGAATATCCATGGGGAGTTCAAAGGTTAGAAGGGAAAAAAAAACAACGTAGCTAGTAAACATTCAAGTGGTCTGTGATGACAGTTACATCAGCCCTCTCCAAGTAGACATTGAAGTGGGCAACAGCAGCAACAATTGCCCGAGACTCCAGCTCCGTCATCGAATATTGTGGGCTTAGCAATCGCCCACACTGGAGAAGCTGGAGATGTTCAAGATGCAGGAGGACGAAGAGAAGAAGGAAGAGCAAGAGGAACTGTTAGCTAGATGAATTGTGTGTGTGTGACTATGGTTATGTATGAATATGTGTATGGTTGAGTTTTGTGTCATGCGTAGTGTTTGTTGCACGAGGGGCTCTTGAAGCATATAACCTCAGATCCCCACGTGTTTGAGTCAGTTCTTAATTATACTAAACTTAGTCATCAAGACATTGACAGCTCTGATAAGCCGCGGCTTCAGACTGATTGAGAATTCTGGTGGCAGCGACCTTGCTGTCCCTTTTTAAGTGCGTGGATCCCCGTTCAGCTAAGGGTCGGACGGGCGAGTCCTCACAAATATCTGTGTTCAGCCCCTTTAAGTTGTCTGGAGTAAAAAGCTACAGGCAACTCTACATTATCCCTCAAAACATGCAAACAAGCACTAATCCCCACACCAGAAGCATCAGTATACAAAATAAAAACATCAGACAACACGGGCACATGTAACACAACACAATCACACAAACTCTTACACAAAGTTGCAAATGCTCCCTCCATCTCCTCTGTCCATCCAACCCTATGAGAGGCCTTCAAGCTTGTGGCAGGAGTGAGTACTGCGGACATGTTTGCAAATCCTCCTACAAATTTCCTGTAGAATCAAATGACTCCCAGAAATCGCCTTAGATGTTTTTGGTCTTTGGTTTTGCATAGTTAACCATTGCTTCAATTCTGTGGCCAGGCACAGCCAGTCTGCCACTCCCAATCTGATGACCAAGATACATCAAATATTTACGTCCCCATTCACACTTTGACTCTTTGATTTTCAAACCAGTACTGCCCAAACATTTTATTACATTCTTCATAATCGGCTATATAACCAGTCCATCAATTGCTAAAGACAACCACATCGTCAATGTATCTGGCTACACATAACAGGCTCCAGCACCTCCTCCCACATTGCTTGAAACACAGCTGGAGCATTCTTAAGCCCAAAAGGCATACAGTTGAATCTGAACTTTCCCTCAGAACATGTAAAACTGGTTAAATTAATGTAAAAGTAGTTAATCCCTGCTCTCCTCATCAAACACTATCTGATGGAAACCAGCTGTTAAATCCAGTTTTGAGAAACAGCAGCAGTTCCCTACCCTGTCCATGATTTCAGCTAATGAGGGATACCAGTGCCTTCTCAATGGTGTCAACTTATTGGCCTCTCTAAAGTCCACACAGACTGCCATCAGGCTTTTGACAGGCACCAATGGACTGCTCCACTCTTCCTCACTTTTGGCAATGCCTCTCTAAAGTCCACACAGACTGCCATCAGGCTTTTGACAGGCACCAATGGACTGCTCCACTCTTCCTCACTTTTGGCAATGACACCAACCTTTTCCATTTTCCGCAGCTCAGCCTTGACACTGTCCCTCAGCCGGAATGGGATTTGTCTTGGGTGTGGTGGGACTGGGCAGAGTGGAGAGACGAACGGTAGAGTTGCTGCCACCAGACTTTGCAAGTCTCTGGTTAGGCTCCGGTCGACTAACACTGGGAGACTTCAACTCAGCTACGCCAAGAAGCTGTCCTAAAGCTTGTCTCTGGTACCCCTCCAAGATGTTTTAATTCTTATTGGGTTAAGTAGCTAAATTGAGCAGCACTTTGTATTTGCCAAGAAATATGCAGAAGTGAAAATAAGGGAGGGTTGTCAGCCAATGTATAGAAAACTGACAGGAAATGGGTGAAGGGAATGCCATAGCAAATAACATGGGAATGTGGTTGGGAATGTATGGAGGTGAAAACTATAGAGTGAATGGGATCAGGTAATGTATGAATAGAACTGAATAGATGTAAGTTATGTAAGCATGCAAACCAATAAGTAAAGAACTAATGAGATTAACATGAGTTACAGTTATAGAAATGTGGGGTTATAACACCACATTGGGGGCAAATTCACAACTTCAGCACCATCAACTAGAACAATCTTGCACACCACTTTACACTTCCCAGGAACCACATCAAAAAAAATAACTTAAACTATCCAACTGTTTCAAACCTTTCTTCTCAGACCACACTTTACCTATTTCCTCTGCACACACACTCACACTATGAACTTCAGCATCTCTGCCAACCCAGGTTTTGGTGTTGCTAATGTGAACAACTTTGGCCTTGTTACTATTTTTTCAAAGTGTTGCCATTGATTTGGTTGACTCTTTACCTAAAGTAAAAATGGGTGTGAGATTTATTCTAACACTAGGGTTACGACACCACCGGCCACTATACCATCTTCACCTTTTCGTTATCAGCTTTATTGATCCTGATGCAAACACCACAAGTCCTCACAAAATCCACAATATCTGTGCCCAAACCTGGCTAAACAAATCTGGAATTAATGATTTTTTTCACACCCACATGAGCTGTTTTGTCATGGGTCAATTCTACGATTTTTCTCCTCCTGCACTTTGGCAAGACTATTCTTATCCAGGTTCATCTTCATCCTGAACAGAATGCACCAGTAAGCCATTATGCCATGCATAACCTGCTTTACACTCCTCAGCCAACACCCTACAATTCCTTAGCATCCTCCTCCATTTGCTTCCTCAACTCCTCACTGTCAGGGCTGTCCACAGCAACCGGGCAACCCAATGACACTGCACTGATATCCGGTACAGCATCATCAACTTCCTGCTCTACCTCATCCTCAAGAGGAAAGTCCACAAAGCTCTCAATAGCTGTTGGCACTTCTTTACCAACTGCTCTTACAGCTTCAGCCTCAACTTTGGCCATCTCCTTGCTTTGTGCTCTGGTCACAGCACACACATTCAGCTCCTCAACTGCTTCCTTAGCAACCACGTCCTTGGAAACAACTTCCTTAGAAGCCACACCCCTAACAACTTCCTTAGAAGTCACACCCTTAAAAACTTCCTTAGAACCACACCGTTAACAACTTCCTTAGAAGTCACACCTCTAGTTGCACCTTCTGTACTCTCCTCTGCCAAGCCCTGACTGCCAACTGCTGACAGGGCTGTAGCAGCATCACCAGTTGGTGATGACTGGGTAACTGGGGTCTCACGAGAATGCCCTGTGACAGGATGCTTACTTTCCGCCAGAGCACCCAGAAGGAGAGTCCTGGCTAAAGCCTAATTAACAGGCACTTCAAACAATACTTTGTCAGCCACCATGTCACCATTAATAACATCCACTTTCCTGACAAATTCTTCTCCCACAAACCTAAAAGGAATCACTGCCATTTACAGCTCAACAGGTGATCCAGCCAACTTTAACTCTAACCCATTCCTCTACCAGCTGTCATAAACATGATGACCAGGAACAACAGTGACTTCAGCCCCAGTGTCAGGAGCAATAATGTACTTGAAACAATTTACTTCTCCATCAACCCACTTAGAAATGACCTGGACAGCCAGCCAATTAATGCTTTTTGTAGGGGTACCACCAGCTTTAACATTCACCTTCTTGTCAACTTCAGGGGCATTCTGTGCTCCAGCGGAACCCGAGTTTTGTTGTTTGTTTGGGCATTCCCAAGACTTATGTCGAGACTGTCGGCAAGCATAACATGTCACACTTTGCTTTCTGTCTTCTGTTCTGCCACATTCATAGGAATTATGGCCCCAGCCCTGACACTTGAAACATTTTATGCTAGTCACACTCTCTTTTAACAACTCTTGATTGCTCTTTGGCCTGACCATCTTTAAGTGTTGCAGCAACATCCATCAAATCTTTAGAATAGCTCGGTCATGGCTGCTGCTCGTCCTTCCAAGAAGAAGTGTCCAGCTGGAGGGAAGTTCAAGGCTTCTTGGAAACTCCCTGTAGGAATTTTGGCAAGTTCAAAGGGAGAACATCATGCTCATTGTTGTACGCTTTGTAATTCTCATTTTAGTGTAGCCCATTGGGGCTTCAATGATGTAACCTGGCATGAAGCGGGACCATACTCACCAGCAGAGATTAAAGGATAGTAGACAATTTCATGGGCAACAATATTTAGCAACTGAATGTAAATTATGAATGATGACAAATTAGTTAATAAATTATGTTCTTTTGCTACAGTATTAAAATGGTATCTTCGAAAACTGAGCTATTAGGATAAATTTCACTAATGTGGCAAGAAATTTCGCTTGATACCCGACACCAAACACTGCTTCCCACACAGGGAAGTCTCTGGAACTAAAGACTTTGGGACGAAACCATAGTCTGCCCCAGAATCTATCAATATCTCAACTTCTTTGCCACTAACCACTCCTTTCACTACATTCTTTTTTTCCTCAGATGGAAGATTAATAGTCACTGGGTTCATCCGAGCTGGCTGTGGTTCCTTCTTAGGGATCTTACCCTTCTCAGGGCACACTGGACTCATGTGACCTTCCTTGCCACAAGTAAAACAAGTCGCAACTCTGGGTTTGGGGCCAGTGCTGGTTACCCGGTCAACATTGGGACTCCCAGCTCCACCCCACTGACTGTTGGCACCTCGGTGGCAACACTCAGCTGCTCTGTGGCCCGGCTTGCCACAATTAAAGCAAGTCAAAGTTCTGCCCTCACTCACATTATTGGCGAACTTACTGGACCAAGGTCCATCTGGCCTACCACCCACAGGCTTAAAGAAATCACCTTTCATACGGGTAGATAGCCAATCGTCCAACCCTTCCCTCAATTCTTCCTTGTCACTGATCTGGCGATTTTCCAAGAACAGCCTACCACTATTGGGAAGGTATTGGCGAGTAATTGCACGGGCCAGAACAAAAATACATTCACTCACTGTCTTACACCTCTGAAATAGTCCCTCTAACAGTCTATAAACATGTTCTAAAAACTGATCAGCTGACATGGCCTTAAACCTTTCAACAGTCAAACTGAAGAGCTTGCTCCTGTAGGCAGCAACAGTCTCTCCCACTGACCTAAGCAAAGCACACTTAACTTCTGCATAATCGGTGCCCTCATCTATCAAGGCACGGATACGTGAACACAGTTTCTCAAGTAACTTAGCATACAGCAAGAAGCCTTAGCTATTTCACAATCCTTCATGACATGCTCAAACTTTTCAAGGTATAAGGTTAGGTCACCGCCTTCCCTAAACCCTGAGAAACCCACTAACTTATCTTTTATCTCCTCCTGAGCTTTTCGATACAACCGATCCTCAGCTCGTCTCTCTTCCTCCGTCTGCTGTCTCCTGTGTTCACCTTCTCTCCTCTCTTCTTGCCTTTCTCATTCTAGTCTCTCTCTGTCTTCTTCCTGTCTCTCACTCCTTAGTTTCTCCAACTCCGTCATTTGTTTAAACATCTCTATCATCTCCATTCGTCTCGCCTCTCTTTCAGTCTCTCTGTTCTTCTCCTCTTCAATTAGTCTTCTCTCCTCCCTTTCAGCCATCTCCTTCAGGAAGAGCACAACGTCAGCCCCACCTCCAGCCAGTTCACACTCGCCTACTTCTGTCCCGCTCAACCTCAACTCCTCCCCTTCTGACTTGTCACTGGAAGCGCCTCTTCCCAGAGATTGATCACACGTGTAGTGAAAGTATGCTCCGGTTGGAAGTGTTCCCCGATTTCTTCTTCACTCGCACAAAATAGCAAATCAATTTTTTTTGGCATTACCTAGTTAGGTATCAGTATAGCTTGTGCAATGAAAAAGGTAGATTTAATTGTAGTCTTTATAATGGAAACTAAACATACAAGGCACACCCACTACCAGTGAGTGTGCCTTGTATGTTGTAGACTCAGAAAAACTTCATTTGTAGCACTTGACGTAGTATTCAACACAAGCAGAACTACAGAGATTAGCAAGAATATATTAGCTTACCTGACTACAAAGTACTCTCAGTAGGCGCTATCTCAATAATGGGTCGAAATGCAAAACAAATCTCCAAATTCGGTAAAACTCTGAGTAGCTAAGTTCATATCTAATAAAACGATTAATAACTTGTAATTTTCATTATCAATGCGTGGTTGACAGACTATCACCAAACAGACAGGACCACTACTATATAACCCTTTCCGGTGCGCTGCGCAGTTACGGTTAACAACGCGCAGAGAGTTAACGTGGCCAAGCCCACATAAAAGGCGTCATTGGTAGTTGTAGCGTTTATCCTAAAAGTGCCGCAACAAAATGGTGATGATGTTACTTATTTATACTTTTACGCTGCATCTAGTGGTAGGTAAGTTACATTAATATGAAGGACTTTAAAGTACAAAAATAAGATATAATACAGTATAAATTAATTTGTAATAATTGGCAATATGAAATTTATTGGTCTGGTTAACTTTGCTACAGCTAATAATGTTATTTTTGCTTGTAAATATTGAACTAGCAATTTGTCAGGGCACATAGTGTTACAGTTTGTCCAAGTTGAGTTGGCACGACCGCAAGCGCGGTAATTGATGAATGCATTTAGTACTTTACTGGAAGCAAATTTATTTATGTGAATCCAAGTCAATTAAGCGGCAAACGTCAACGTTGCACGGGAAAAAGGGGCGGTAGCGCTGGTGCCCATTAATACCGCAACTATTTTCGGTCTCATCTGTTTTCAATTATATTTGTGTTTCTTACGGCCAGATAATGTACAGCAAATGGAAATCGCAAACTGGTAGGGCTGTCGATTCTACCTACTAGCTGTGCTATAACTCTATTATTATATCATTAGTAGTGTTTTTTTATCAGGTCAAATTCTTCAGAACCATTAATTTTACATAAAGACGTGCAATTCTGAAATATGGAATCAATTGTAGAATCTGATGGTACTCTAGTGGTAATTATTCCATGTTGCTATTTAATAATAGCAATATCCAATATAATGGTGACTTTTAGGATGTCAACCTGATAGCTAAGAAGTTGAAACGAGATATACTATGTGGATTTTATGCACTTGATTTTCTCCAATGCTGTGAAATATATATATTTATTCCAAGCTAGATATCTTCACAATGATATTTTTAGGTACTGTGAGATATCTCACGATATCACAAAATGTTATCTCATGGCTGTATTGAGCAAGCTCATTACCAGAGTAGTTATAGCAACCAGGCCTGGCGTACAAGTTTTCTGGGTTTTTATAGCTACCTTTACTCTAGTGGAGCCTACCCAGCCAGGTTAGAGTAGCTGCAATAATATCAGCTGGGGTTGTGGGAGCCCCTTAGTGAGTTTTCGCTAACTTTACACCTTGAGTTAACAAAAACCTACTTCAGTGAAGATATCTAGTGTGGAATAAAACACTTATTACACTCGTCGGAGTCATAATGGCTAGATATTTCATTCCCAGGCTTTATTTTCACTCGCCTTTGGCTCGTGAATTAGCCTGCTCCTGCAATATTTCACCATATCACACTCTAACTCATGTAATAAGTACTATATATATATATATATTTATTTTTATTTTTTTTAACTCATTTCCATTAATAATTATACATTCTAATAACAGATAAATTTGAAGTTAACATAACAAATTTAGTCCAGGAAAGATTGGGAAATTCCATTTATACAACAATACTAGCTCAGTATACAGGCTTTCCTGAGAAATTGCTTCAGTGGTACGTAATGGGAGGCCTGTAGGAGGCCCAACTACTGTATTTGACGTGAAATCTGATGGACTGAATTCATACCTGAGGTTCAAACATGATGTTAATCAAACATATGGAACGTTTATGCTAAAAGTGAACGGTACAAAATGGAAGGATACACTAAAGTTGTCTCATACTCAACAAATTTCAAGCATTTTAAAATCCACAAAAAATAGTGTTGAGAAAGTAGTAACCAAAATATCACATGGAAGTATTCATTCTGATGTCACAGCTGATCCTGATCCTCAATCTGACACATCTGTTAATCAGTACTTATCACATATACATATAAGTCAACGAGCAGAAAGTTTAGACCTAAAATCATTCGTTTAGGTCAAGACAAGACACAAAAACCTAAACCAAAGAGTCATTATGTCCGTCAAAACTCATTTTTTTCTTCACAAGCAAACTTGGCACCTAACAAAGACAAAAATAGTGATAGGAAATTCCTCAAAGAAGTAATTCATTTAGGACAGAACAGGAAACAAGAAAATACAGTCAATGAATGGACTCACCTACCTGCTCATGCTAAATCGCTAGATAAGAATACCCACAAAAAAATTGTTCAAGGAAAAAGTCTTTTACAAACTCTTTCACCAGATTTGAGTAAGTTAAAACTCAACTAACTATAACATTATTTTTAATCTATTAGCAGTTACTTAATGCATATAATGTGAAGATATTAAAACTATAGAATTTGAGTACACAGTCTCGTAAATAGTATCATGCTTTTGTTACAATTTCGGTGCTGCATAAGATTTAGCAATTATTACATTTTCTTTTAGTTATATAAGCATTGCACAACGTATATATATATGATCATTTCATTATAATGTTATAAATACTAGCATCCTTACAAGTAGCAGTAAATGGCAAAGTTCAGAAATATCTCAGACATTTAGTCAAAGTTCCGTATGATGCCAAGGTCTCATTGAAGTGCATTTCACCAACTACAAAACTAGTAACTTTTTTTAACACAACTTTAGACCTGGACCAAAACTTGTGGAACGGACTGTCACCATATTTGTTTGTATACTCAATTAATATTACCATCGATCATTTTGATGTGAAAAATAGAGGATTTTACAGTTGCACCACCAATGTCACTACTAAATCAGTAGAAAAGATACTAATCACAACTAGTGAGTTGGAAGTGTGAATTTATATGTATCCATAGAAAAAGTAGACTTAATTTAGACAATACAATATTACAGTTCTAAGCACGTCGAGATAAAGCAACATACTAGCTTTAATGCATGTAAAAATGATGTGGTAGACTTCAAAACGTATCCACCTACTTCATGTTAAAGCAGCTACCTAATATAGAATATCCCCATATTGTGAATAGTATTTTGTTATATAGCGAAATAAGTTGTGCTGTAGACGTTATATTGTGAAGCAATGCACTTTAGAAATATGTAAGCAAATTTTAGGATTCGATTATACTGCCATGAAACATTGCGTTACTTACATTAAATCATTGACTTATTCACACAATTATACTTACTAATTCCAGATAAATTTGAAGTGAACATAACAGATCTAATTCAGGAAAGATTGGGCAGTTCCATTTATACTACAATACTAGCACAGTATGCAGGCCTTCCCGAGAAATTGCTTCAATGGTACGTAAATGGGAGTCCTGTAGGCCCCTCAAACACCATATTTAATGTGAAATCTGATGGACTGAATTCATATCTGAGATTCAAACATGATGATAATCAAACATATGGAACCTTTATGCTAAAAGTGAACGGTACTAATTATGAAGGATACGTTAAATATACCTAATCTCCAAGAAATTTCTAGTCTCCTTGGATCTTCAAGATCGTTTCTTAACAAAATAGTAACCAAAGTAGTGAATGGAAATCTTCTTTCTGATATAAAAGCTATCCCTGACACCCAAACTGATACATCATCAAATGAATTCTTGTCACAAAGTAACTATAAGCGTACTAGTAGAAAGTTTTTACCAGGAATAATCCGTTTAGGTGAAGGCAGGAAACAGAACATGGAGTCTTCGAAAAGACATAGAAATATGAAATTGTTAGTTCCAACTTCACCAACTACTCCACTAAACTTGCGTAAGTTAAAACAATAGTCAACCTTATTTAAATTTGTTAGAAAGGAGTAAAAGGAAGAAAGGTTCATATTACTTTTATAATAATAAAAAATCCTTCACTTACATTAAAAAACTACAAGCAGGCAAGTTTACGTTTACTTTGTTCTAGATCCTTAGCCATGACTAGTAGATAAAAATTAGTCAAAACAACAAAATTGTTGATTACTTCAAAAATATTTTTATGAGAATATTTAAGTAGCATTCATTTTAAATTTCTTTAATTACCATTCTCTTTACGTTTCATTTGATTGTTGCTATATATCAAGTGAAACTGATATACATGTCCAATAGCAGATATACTAGTTTTGTCATGAAATATAACAATAATATACTTTCAAATCAGGTATTATTATAGTTTGCTCTATTTAAATATTTAGCTATTGCTTTGTCATTTGCATTCATATAAACGAAATAATTCGACAGAATT
>WLWD01005040.1_pt1 | contig 15143 bp, 17 predicted proteins | sample 6712731 | NCBI WGS metagenome assembly WLWD01 (sample SAMN12718690, study PRJNA576275) | sponge metagenome | isolation source: marine sponge | host: Mycale hentscheli | place: New Zealand: South Island, Marlborough, Capsize Point | collected 2014-11-01
CTTTACCGCTTCATGAAATGGTAATACAGGAGTGGTTTGACAATAGTAAACGCTGCCCCAGCGTCCCTATTAAAAAAAAGTTAATCCCTCTAACCTACCTGAAAAAATATTCAGTTGAAATGAATTTATTACTAATTTTCTACATTATAAAATTCAGTTCACTATTTTTGAGTTGTACAGGCCGAAATTGGCGTCGTATATATGTACCTATGAAACATGTTTATCCTAAGCAAGTTGAGTTAATTGAAGGTACTTCTATGACAGCGTATTGTGGCTCCGATATTCAGGTAAAATGGACTTTCTCAGCCACCAATACTTTTAACCAACCGCTCCAAGAAATTCAAGTCCATGAAAAGCATGTGAAAGGATACAACAACATAACACTAGTCAACATGTTGGAAGCTGATCAAGGATACTTTTTCTGCCATGGAAGTTTCGGTACTAAACCATTTGTGAGCTCTATAAAGGTAGAGGTAATGAAAATTCCTAAACTAGGCAGTGTGTTGCCCAGCTGGATCGAAACCACAGCGGGAAGTATGGTAACTCTTCATTGCGGTAGTGTAGGACCAGTAAAGTGGTACAGTGAACATTTGAATAGTCAAACAACAAGTCTTGTGCAAAACTCTATCGTAATTCATGATATTAAGAAGGAACACAGTGGACCTTACCTGTGTAAGGGATCTCACAAAGACAAAAGCTTTGACGCTTATTCCTGGATTATTGTGGATGGTTATACAGAAATTGGCCCGAGTGAATGGACTCCAGAAGTACTACGATTTCTATTCAATTAAAATTATTAATAATTAACAAAAAAAAACATTTTTGTGGCGAAGTTTTGGAGGGGGTGAGGGGGAGGGGGGGGGGGGGGGGGGGGAGGAGGAGAAGTGGATAGCATCTCAATGATTTCAAAAACATTGGTAGTTAGTCTGGCGTTGTTAGTCTCGCGTAGGTAGTTGGGCTGGGTAGTCTGATGGGCTAGCCAGACCCTGAGTTCAGGAGTGTTCAGTAGAATGCCCCATTCACTCCCACCACACATTGGCGCTTGATGTAACTTATGCAAATTAGGAATGCAATAGCATAGGATATCCTTTACCACTGGTTTAGTTATATCAGTACACTTTTATCTTTTTTCACTCATACCTTTCATCACTTACTTTCTTCTAGAGTCATCAATTCTTTTTCTTTCCTCTCTTCAGCTCTATCTTTTGTCTAACTCTCCCTCACTTCCCTTTTATCACGTTTAAGAACTTGGACTTTGTGAAGCTAGTAAATAAATTCTGGGTGAACCGGTGTAGTATCTAGAATTCCGTTTAGTGGGGATCAACCTCCAAGTGGATACAAAACGGGGGTCAAGTAACAAAAAAGAATGGCTTACAACTTATAATCAGCAAGAAGATTAAGATTTTGTTACCCCTATTGGTCGCTTTGCTGGCCAATTTACTGCAGGGGGACCTTTGTATCCCAGCCTGACCCTCCTGTCCCAGCCCAGCTCAAGCCCCAGCCCAGACCCTCAAGCCCCAGCCTACCACTCCGGGGAAAAAGAGAGTGTCATGGGACATTCCTCGGACATACGTACTTCCGGTTCAGGCGGGATGCAATCAATGAAGAGTCAGCTTGGCCAGTAAGCCTAAAGAATTTAATATTGGCCTAATTTTACACTTAAAATTAATTAACGAGCGAACGAAGTGAGCGAGAGACTGTCAGTGGTAACATAATTAAAAAAACGGGGATATTGGTTTGTTGTCGGAGCGTGTGAGATACTATTAGAACTGAATAACGTAAAATCGGGCACATTTTATAGAGGAGCGAAGCGGGCAAGGCACCTAATGGGGTAACACAATTGAAAACGGGGGATGTTTGTTTGTTTATTCATTGAGATGTAGGTATGCCATTTTGTACTCTGACCCTCTCGTTTTTGTATTTTCTAGGTGGTCGATTCGTCCCACATTCCATTAAACAAAATCCTTTGATTTATCGATCTTTATAGGAACCATTAAAAACTTGAATTGTTTACCCCTCTGAATTATTTTGTGGGTGCAGTTAAGGGTGGCCGCACATAGCAACGCGCACTGCCTGTAGATCCGGACATTAATTTATTCCCCGCCAATACCCCACCATTTGATAATACGCGAGCAGAAACTATCGCGCAGTAGTAGCAGAAGTGTACTTTGTGAAGTTGTAGTGTTTTAGTTTAGCTTCTTGTTGTCTCATATCCGTTTACAGCAACTCTCCATACGTCGTCTGAGCTCACGCAGCAAGGTGCACCAGGCTGCCTCTCCTCCTGTAGCCGTTCTCTGGACTCTGCGCACCTGAACTCAAGCGGATGGATATACCAGGCTCGATTTCTGCGGAGCGAAGACTTCCCAAGCTGCGCAGATCTAATACCTTCACCTATGGCTATCTCCAATAAACTGCTCTCTCTTCTGACTCTCTTATTATTGTTGTATTGCTCGCGTACTCGTAAGTACGAGATATGGGGGTGGGGCTATTTCTTAAGAATTGCGAGTGGAATTAAAGTTCCCAATTTTGTAACAGTTTTTCTTGGAATCTAATAATGAGAACGGCACAAAAATTTTATACACGGGTAAACCAAAAAAAAATGAACTGCACCACGTTGAGAATTTTTCAATATCTTATAAATAGAAAAAATGCGAATATATCATAAAGTAATATTGAAATGGATAAGAACTCTTTGTCTTGCAGTAGAGTATCGGCTCGGCTAGTAGTGCACCAAATTGCGGAGCTCCAACTTACCGCACCGCTCCAAAAAATTGCTACAAAGTTTTATAACCAGGCCCCGATATTTCCTCCAGATTAGCTCTAAAATTAGTGAGCGGCTCCTTCGGCAGGTACTGTGTCCTTGCGTTATAGTAGAGAAGCTCCTGTAAGTATACAATAGTAGTAATCGTGCATAGCAACCATCAACAAAAAATTGCGTAGGCGGTGTGCGGCCACCCTTAAAACACACTTACCATAGTTCTTTTTTTTTTATTATTCAAATTAGTGGTGGTGGTAAGTTTATGCGCTTTTTTATAGTTGTACTCCCTACAAAACAATGTTGTTCCTTACCTGAATATCTATTATCCAATAGTTGAACCACGAAGGTAAGTCTTGTGTTGCTATGTTTAATGGAAGTGTGAAAGTGTTATGCTGTTACAGCTACTGCTTAGCTAAAGAATAGCGTAACTAAACGTTTTAGTACCAATTAAATAATTAGCTGCCTTTACACAGCTTTTTCGGCTACTATTGCAGGAAACATAATATTATCTTAATAGATTAGGTTCAAATCTGTGCGGTAACTTCTAAGGAACGTCTCGTGTTTTTGTTTTGTTTTTGTAAGTCAAACAGTTGCGGTGACTGGTTATAATGGCATAGAACCCCTTTACCATATTTTACGTAATTTAAAAAAACTCGACCGTATTTAGTCGCTGGAGTGTTAGAGGATAAAAATAATCACAATACTGTAATCTTAATAAAACTAGGGAGGGAGCTCACCATTTGTGCTCAAGCACACCAATAGTTGGCGACCGCAGCGAGGTACTATTATGGGTGAACGATTAAAAATGAGTTATATGTTATTGGCAGCGAGCGAAGCAAGATACTATACATTGATGTCAAATTGTGACTCGGGTTTTTTTTTATTTATGTGGGGACGTACCGTATGCCATTTGTACTTTGATCTAGCATCATTTTGGCGTTCGACCAGTCCCAAATTTCACTAACACAGAGCCAGGGGCGCCCACTCGCGGACTGAGGTCCCTAGGTCGAAGGTACGAGGTTTCCGGTTTTAGGTCGAAGGTATCCGGTACGCATGCGCACATTCGCGGGGCAACTAGGTCCTAGGAGGTCGAAGGTAAATAAACGCGCGCGCACCTCTGCAGCACTACTTGGTCCAAGGTCAGAGGTAAATAGAAGCGCGTGCAGTGCAAATGCAGCTGCGTTTTACTTCCGCAAAGAAGCATTTCGTTGCGTTTGGCGTACGTACAGTTTCTTACTAAGCGTTCCGAGCGATTATTCCATTTCTTCAATGGCTCAGAAGCGAACCCACCATTTCAGAGGCTTAAGCCAGTACTCTGAGCAGCTCATGGACCTTGCAGAAGGCGGTCGAGTGTTCGAAGGGAGAGGCCAGCAGCCAAGAAACAAGGATGTCTTGAAGCAGATCGCTGCCATCAAGGCCTGCAAGAAAGGATCCTTTTTTGGCAAGGACAAGCCCTGCACTTGTGGCTGGCACGACAGAGCTGCTGCCAGAAAGGAGGCCAGGCAAAAGGCAGCATCAGGTAAATACAAAAATATATTCATAAATAAAATAAATAAGGTGTTGGTAAATAAAATAAACAAAAAAAAGTTAAATGTTTATATAACAAGTGACTGAAATACAAATAGAATTATTCATGAAATAAATGATATCATTATTCAATAATTATGAGTAAGCAATCTATTAACTAATAACTATAAAGAAGTAGTTTATTACTAAATGATAAAGTATTATATTTAAAAAAATCTATTAATGCACGCTTACAAATATCAATTGCATGTACCTAAATGAAAGAAAGCATAATATCCATTCCGTTAATTAAAAATAATAATAAATAATTACAAGAAAGAATGCAATGCATTAATGAATAAACGCTTCAAATACGAACTGATTAAAGTAGTATAAATGAATACATAAATAAACATGTACAAATATTATATACATTATTGCACATAATGTAAAATGCATATGCAAATCAGTGAAAGAATGAATAAATAAGCAAATAAATTTATTACAGGATTACAGAAGTGCATTCATAGTATCCCAGGAACCTTGGTTTTAAACCCACGACTTCCAAGACCCTATTTTCCCTTCATATTGTTAAGTAGTACCACTTGCTGCAGTCTCATACTCAACAGACCACCAATTATGTGTTGTCAGAACACCTTTTTGGTGTCGACTGGAAACACCTCCCCCTCCGGAGAGGAGCTGTAATTAAAAAGGCTTTATCATCACAATAATCAAGTTCTAACCCTTCATTAAGAAAAACTAGATTGAAGCTTTGATGTATTCTCTCTCTTTCACAGGCTTTTTTAAATAATACAGAATTAAATTTGATCACCACACAGCCGGCAAACAAACACTCCAAATTCTGCATTTATACTGTTAAGGGGTACTGATGTTACAGTCTCACTCTCAACAGACCAAACGAAAATTCTTTTTTTTTTTTTAAAGCCTGGAGGGTGTGCCACACCCACTGTATACCACGTTTATATAACTCTAAAATTGCATATTTGAGTGGGATGCCAGCGATGTGAGCTGTACTCAAAACAGCTGAGAGGCAGCAGCAAGGTCAGGCTATCAGGTAAAAGGCAATTTCAAATTTTTTTTTAATCATTTACATGCATTGGGATTATTTCCAAATTCCTCAACCATCTACTGAAACCAAAGTCACCTACAATACGAATTTAATCTTTCATTGTTTTTGTGTGTGCACACACACAATTGACACAAGTGTAGTCATTCATTTGAGTACAAAAAGAGCACAAATACTACTTATATTGGAGGTATTTGAGAAAACATGAAAATAATAAAAAGATGTTTAAATAAAATGCAATGTGATAGCTTTGTCTTTTGTAGTTGTGAAACTGATGATGATGATGATTACAATGATGATGAAGTTTAAGTTCTCCATATCCTCAAAACGATATCGTCACTCTGAATCCGACTTCCCTTCTTGTAGGCAGACTTCTGTTGTGCTTCTCTATTGAAAATTTTTATCTTGTCTTCCTTGCTTTGCATGAAAACAGAATACTCACTTTTTCCATTCCCGATGCTTGTTATTAAACATGATTCTGGTTCTAAAGTCTGAGGAGTTCTATTCTCATTATCAGGACCCGGTACATTGTTGCTAAGCGTGTGGTCTTTGGGAGAGTTATGACAGCCGATCGCTTTACGCAATGGAGAAGCAGTACCCTTGCCATAACTGGAACCCTTCTCATCCTCATTCCAATCCTGGTCTGGGAACGGGACTTCGGAGCAAACACACGGTTCCACCTGTGGTGGCATGAGAAGCATAATCCTGATCTTGTCCTTGTGCCAACTCAGAAAACGAAGCACATCGACAGTCTCTGAGTCGAAGATAGCCACATTCCCTACACTGCTGCCCACGATCACACTGCGACCGGAACTGATGAGGTTGGAAACTTGAAATGGTTGATTCATTTCTGAACAACAACAAAATAGTGTAATGAAAGTAAGCAAGATGCAGAATAATAATAATAATAATAATAATAGTAATAACAATAATTCAGCGAAGCGAGCGGAGCTGACTCTCAAATGAGTTCGCGATAAATATATATATATTTAGGTCTAGAAATTGTTTTTGTCCTTGCGTGGGTGTACGTGTGTACCCTTTCTCCTACGCACTTGCGCGGGCCGGGTAACCTTCTTAGCAACATTTTGTTTTGTTTACCCGCCGTACGAAGTAGCGATGCCCAGTAGACAAAACGTTAGAAACGCTCGGTCAAGAGCTTTGAGGGCGTTAGAAACTCCTGAAGAAAAATTAGTAAGGAGAGCGATAAGAAATGAAAAAGACAGGGCAAGGAGGAGGAGAGCTAAAACGAAACAGAAACAGGTAGCAAAGTAAAGAATCTGACAGTATTTTGTAGCCACACCAAGCATGCATGGAATAGCTGCAATTACAGGGAACATGCATCGCTCGCTTCACTATTTTGTGCTATTAGAGCACATCACTAGTAATGACGATAATAATAGTACTAATAATAATAATTGGCGAGCCAACGAAGTCATTATTCAATGGTTGACAGGCTAACTTTGTTGTAATAAAGTAAATCTATGGAACAATAGAGATCTATTATATAAATTATACGTTGCTCATTATGTGTGTCCAGTATACTAATTACAAAAACAACAACAACTAACTCAGTCCTTACCACTCTTAAGCTTGTCCGCGCAGTTAAGGATGTGCTTCTGTTCTTTAGTGTGGGCATCAAACGACACAAGTACAGATTTTTGCCGGTAAGAGATCCACATGTGTCTTTCTTTCGTCCCAGACTCTGAGGTAAAGCTAGCACACACGATGTGCGAGCAGAGCCGAAGCCGACCCTCCTTGGGGTCGATGGTCAGCTGGCTGTGTTTCCACCCTGTCTTTGATGTGCGCTGGAGTAGGAGGAGCCTGTTGTTCTCCATTGTGCCCCACACCTCCAGCCTGCCATCTCTTAACACAACCTGACAGACAGATCATGCAGTACAATAATAAACTGTGGTAACCAAATAAAAAAATATATAATATATAAAAAAAAATTTAAAAAAATTAAAATTGGTAAAAAGTTGAAATAGTGGTGGAAATTACCAAAATGTGGTAAAGTATCTACCAAAATGTGGTAAAGTATCATTAATCTGATACACACTTGTATGAGGTGATATCATTATAAGAACTGAACACACTAATAATAAATCAGTTAATTGCTATTGGAAGCACACTAGCTCATGCTAACCTTGGCGAGATGGTAGCATGGAGAATCATCCGGGAGAGTGATCTTGCACTGAAGCCGCAGTCCGTCATCCACGATGGAGTCATAGAAAGACCACACCTCTCCGCTGAAGTTAGCCACCAGGACGGTCCTCATCTCCTCCACGTAAAGAATATCCAATATGGCGCAGTTGGTCTTGCCCTCAGGCCCCTCCCTCTCCAGGGCGCAGGTGAACTTGACTTTGAGTGTGGGTGCGTGGAATACCTTGATTGACCCTGAGGTGGTGCCCATCCACATCAAGTTCCTCACTGAGCACATGCTCGTTATCTCATCACGGGAACAATAACCACTGAAATGCTGCAAGTCAAGAAGAAAAAAAAGAAGAAGATAAATACAGTAAATAAAATATATTGTTATTATCGAACGTATTTTATGATTCGTACTGCTTACTTTGTGTGCTGTTATGTAGAGACTGAAAGGGAGAGAAACTAGTTTAAAAGTCTGGTTCCACTCCCTACCCCAGTTTACAAGTTTAGAGAAGGAAAAACCAAAATAAAACCAAAATCTCATCCACTTCCATAGCAGCAAACAAACACACACAAATAGTACAAAACAAAAACAAAAAACAACAACAACAACAACTGAATCATATGTATGTACATTAACACTGTCCTGTCCAGACTCACATAGAATCCGGAATGATCGTCATTGAAAGTGAATATCTGCAACAGCCCCTTGCGCTGGTCCCTCCCACACATCCAGATTTGCGTGTACGGGTCCACTAAAGTGGCGGCCAAATCGTCCGGCTCCTCAACCTGCTTCCGCCTAAGTTTGCCGTGCCGTCCTGAGCTACGGTTCCTCCGCTGGTGAGTGTCCCGATACATTGCCGCTCGACTCCCACTACGATGGGATGGCAGGAATTGGTAGACGTCCTTGTCCTCTGCAGTGATCCTGTTCCCTTTGCTGTCTTCGATGCATATGCTTTCCATGGAACAGGCAGGGAGCATGTTGGGCACTATAAGGTCTATGCCCCCATCGCCGCCGTACTCTTCCACTAAGCTGTCCAGGTTGCCTATCCCACCTAGACTTTCGTTGCTCAGCTTGTCAAAGTCCACCATCCCGTTGTATACAGGCTGGGTGTCTTCGCGGAAACTCGACGTGTCTTCTGATTCCGGTTTTTCGTATTCAGGTTGAATACGGCAAACGCAAGCGCAAGAAATAGATTTGACCTCGTCCAGGGATATTTCCACTCTTAATCGCTCGAATTCTGGAGACTGGATCCACTGCACCACTTGGTCCATCTTCGGACGCATGTCTGGATCCTGATTCCAGCAGATGAACATGAGCTCTTGGAGTAGCAAGATGGAACGCGTCTCCTTGACCTCCAGTATGGGGCGACGCCCATCTCTGACTTCGTGGTTTCTCTTCACCGGAGGCTGGATTTTATCAAAAGGAGTTCGCTGAGTCAGCAGTTCGAACAATACCATACCATACGCAAACACATCCACCTGGACACACAATAATTTAGGCATGTATGAATACAATGAGTTCTCATGCAAACCAACATGCAGGGATTAACTTAGGTGTTTCAGGGTAACACTGTGCCCCTGAAAATAGTATGACCATTTTGTCCCCAAATTTCACCACTTTCATGAAAATGACAGTCTGACTTTGAAACCTCAAAATTGTTGATTAAACATCCTTACATTCGATTCTGAAAAATACCTGGCACTTGTATGTACATATGAATCTCATAAAACATGATGTATAAATATAACTTACAATGTAACCAAAAAAAAACCAAAAAAAAACAACCCACATATTATTAAGACAGAAAACTGATCAAAGTTCAAACTAACCTTTTCTGCTGACACAACTTGTCCTGCCTTTTCAAACAGTTCCGGAGCCATGAAACCGGGCGTGCCCACTGGAGAGTTGTCCACTCGGAGAGACAACCCAGACTGGCTGATGCCATAGTCTGCGATCTTGAGCCACACCTTACCAGCTTCACGCTGCCTCTCCGCCCGGCTGTGCCTCGGGGAAGGGAAGTGCCAGAGAAGGACATTGGGAGACTTCATGTCTAGATGGACCACCTGGTTCTTATGGAGGAACCCAAGACCTTTTGCTATCTGTAAAGCACACACATACACATGCAAGTAATGGATTAAGTGTAACACATTGTATTGTACATTGAGATTGAAAAAAAGGTAGAAAAATATAACCGAAAATTTTCATTAACTCTATTTTGATGTATGTACATACATCGGACTCGTCTATTGCAGACACGCCTCTTGTCTCTACTATTTTTTCCCCTGGGCATTTCTGAGATACAGGCATATTCCAGTCCCAAGGTGCCCGGATAAGAGAAAATTGAATATAATATTCAAACTTGACCCACAACAACCACAATACCATTTACCTGCAGAGCTGCATTCTTGAGTGTGAGAGGCTCCATTTCCACACAGTAGTCCTTGTACTCCTTTAGAATAGCTCTCAGACTCTTCTTCGGGGCCAACTCCAACATCAGGCACAGGTAAGGGGAAGTCTTGACCCCGCACAGCTCCGCCAGATTAGGATGGGCAAGGTTAGACAGGAAAGAGACTTCCTGTCGGATCTCTCGATAAGCGTACAGCAAATGGTGAGGTTCCTTGGACTTCTCCAGCAGCTCACTGATGGTGGAGACTTCAAGGAGGTGGCTGATGTCCTCCAGGAAGAACTTCACCGCCACGTTCTTCTTGGTGACTTGCTGGTTGGTCTATACAGGAAAGAAGAGATACAAGAGGAGGGAGAGAAGAAAAGATGAACTAAAGGAAAATATTTCATCTAATTATCTGTTGTCATCACTGTGCTGATATACCACACATGCACGCACGCACAAACATACAAACAAATGTACCAAAAAACATGCAAACACACATGTTACACACAAACACACATAAATGCACATGTATGCACAAACACACACATAAACTCTTACACTATCTGCATTGAGTCTGAGCTCTCCCTTGCAGACGAATCCGAAACCACCTTTACCTAACACCTCATCCTCGCACACGTGCAGTGGGATGGAGTTGTCCTGGTAGGACATGTCCAATATCAGATCCTGAAAGATCTAAAAAAGAAAGAAAAATATTAATATAAAAATAAATCTGAAATAAAATTACTCTAGTATACAGTGGGGTTATTGGATAAGCAATTGAATAGGTGCAAACATTTCGCATCTACAATTATTTTAGTAACAGTCAAAGGCATCATAAAACTTGCAAGACTTAAACTTCAGCAAAAGAAACCAAAATTGAGGGCAAATTCTTTCACGTTTAAAAAGTGCTAGTGAAATTTTGAACAGTAGAAAAAAAGAGAAAAGAAACCCCTTACCAAGTCTGGAGTCATGTCTTGGATGCGCAGGTTGCCGTGAATACAGCACACTAAGGACTGGTTGAGAGCAGCAGAGACTATGTGGTCTTCAAGGATGAAGGTACTCACTGGATAACCATCTTTGCACACAAACTTACCCTTCATGGCACCTAAGTATGTTACACAACAGGAAAAAACAAAACAAAGCCATTGATACATGTACATATATGATCACAAGGGAAATTTGAGCAAGTCCACCACCTTCTAGATAAAGGCAGATTTTTTTTTTTAATTATCATTGAGCGTAATAAGCATGAATTATACTATATATGCTGTAAACATTAGTCCAGCTTAACGGTATACTGCACACCGTATGCAAATTGGGAAGGGGGGATGGGGGGGGGGGGGGGGGGGGTTAGCTGAGAATTGTATTCTTGGGAGGTGGAGGGTGGGGAAAGCCGGGAACAGACTTCTCTCCCCCACTAGATGGAACTCTGATACATACAGAAAGCATTCCAGAATTAACTTAAAAATTTTTTCACTCTAATTCACATTACCTGAAGCCAACTTTGTTGCAGACCCGATTTCCGCATAACATTTCCAGCAGGGGACGTAACTGGAGAAGATGCCCGGACGAGGCAGATTGAGCATGCCCAAGAAATAAGCCGTTGCCAGGGTCTTTATGTGACTAGTCAACATCACTAACAATTTGGTGGCCAGTCCTGGAATGGAATCGGGATTGTCAATATGGAAATTGTGGAAATCCTGTTCCACTAGCTTGCCAGCCAGCTTAATCCATTCGTTGATATAAATGTGAATTTCGATCCGATGCTGACCTTGAAGGACTCTGACCCTTGTACCCCAGTTCTCCGAGAACTTATCACAAGGTATATTGCTGGTCTGAGACATAACAAGCAGGGTGTTCCCGCTACATGAAAATGCAATACCAGTCTTCCAAGGAGTCATATTCAACTCAGAACTCTCAGATACGCAAAGTGAAGGAGATTTCTTGCCTCCAAAAGGAGTATGAGGAGGAGACAGGAGTTGGGGGGTGTTGGAACGTGCAGGAGAAGACGATGCTGAGGAGGAAGGCGTGGTCACACTGTCGCATGTGATCACACGAAACACCTGAAAGTAAAATAAATTTCATGTTCTTATGTACAGATAATACAACGTACAGTATTAACCATTTCTGTGAATAATTGCCAGTAAATATTTCGGGGAAAAGTTAATAAGCAATAAACTGACTATATATACAATATATATATTTATTGCAGCTTTGATATTTTTACTTGAATATTTCCGCATCACGCGAGCGTTCTGTATTCTCCCATATTGTACGGTTTATATTGTACGGTACACTACTCATGCGCGTAGCGAGTAAAATCAATGAAAATTGAATTGTAACCGGTTGAGAAAAAATATCAAGGCAGCAATAAATCACTTATCACACTCGTCGTACAATGTGGGAATGATATTTTACTCTCACGCCACATTTTCACTCGCCTTTGGCTCGTGAAAATATTTTGCATGCTCGTAAAATATTTTCCCATATTGTACTCTGACTCGTGCTATAAGTATTATATATATATACATACATTTATACATGTATATATATATATATATAATGTATGTAAATATTCACCCCACACATTAAACTATAGAGTTATGTAGATAGCAAGGTGCAGTATTTAAAGATTTCAGGGGGGAAAGGTCACACGAAATACTGTATACAGGAAGCAAATATTCACCACTTCAATGAATTTAAGTTCAAAGTTAACTAGAAGAGCTTTTAGAGTCAAACACTCCTCTCTTGCTTACCTTGTCAATCTGCGGATCCGTAGCCACCCTGCATATAAGGCGTGGCCAGAAACCCTCAGGCATGTAGTCCGCCAGCCAGAACCTCCTGATCGGAGGGTGATAGGTTGTCTCCACTTCATCCACCAGCGACGTAGTAATGTCACTCAGCTGTTCACTGGGACGAGGGAAGGAGGCGTGGTCAGGCATGAGGGATGGGATGATCATCTGGGTGGGGTTGATCCTCAGAGCTACTTCAAATTTCTCCAGTAAACTTAGATAGTGTTCCTTCGTGGAAGAGGGCGTGTCTCGGTGGCAAAACAGCCCGGATATCTCAGCTACGCCTAAAATAGTGAAATTTAAATGAAATAGGGGGGGAGGGCGGGGTGAGATGGGGGGGGGAGCTTTCTTGTCTTCTACCAAATAATATAATTTAGTGAGTCTTTTTAGTGGAACACAATATTCAAAATATAAGACAACTTGCAGATCTTTAAGGTTAGAAAGAATACTACATACTGTACATGTATGTACAAATTAATTATAGTGGGCCCTACAAGGGTCCTAGAGGATTTTATGGCTTGCTGGAATCAGAAGGCGATTGCAGGGGCATCGCAACGGGTGTGGCCGAGCGGCCATGGCTGCACCAATATTTTAACAAAAAGGGGCATGTCTTTTTTCCTACTCTCTATCCGATCTTGTGGTCGTAGTCGAAATCGAGCGGTCGAAATGACTTCTGCCGGAATTAAATAGTTAGTATCGAGCCTTTAAGAAGATTTTTAGGAAACTCCAGACCTGCCTGGTCCTTCATTTACTATTCCAAAGCGATCTTTTGGAGGAAAAAAATGTAATTTGGAAGTCTTTCCAGTATTGTTGGTCTGCAAAATGGCCATTTTTGCACCACTAGGAGTCATCCCATTTAGTTATTTGCCACACATACATACATACGTGAAAATGTTTGAAGAAAATAAAGCTGTGAAGGCCACAAAAGGTGGTTTCAGTTTTTTCATGTTTTTCTTGTCTTGTTTGCTTTGTATGTCCAAGTAGCTATAATAGCTATACAATATATACACTCACTTCAATTTAACTTTATTTATTCGACATGAACCTACTGATTGTTATAAAAATTATTTGCTTTGTAATATAATAAAATAATCGCTTGTACTGAATTTTTTGGTGTGATTACAGTGGGACTTGAATTTATTAGATACGCAGAGCATAGAATTAAACTCTTTCATTTATTTAATAGAAAAACCACTGTACTGTAACGAGTGGGTGTGGTTAGGTGGTGTGGTTACAATGGCCGTACCAATACGGTCTGGCTTACTACTCCACTAGATTGGGGAAGAACCGAGAATTTATATTGAATGCAGAAATTTGTGTATGTACTTTTAAAAAAACAACATACTTTACATTCACGTGGTAAAGTACCTTCATGGATGTGGGCAGCCCTGCCCACGGCCGCTGGATGAATGACGTCTGCCATGAGTTTGGCCAGCCACTCCGGGTCCAGGAAATACACATGCTTCAGATGGTGGTCCTCAAAGTGCAGCAGCGTGCCTGAACACACACACAACACATAAGGACATAATACACTGTACTAAATCTGTTCCACAAGTTACATTGCACATCATCGAAGGAGGAAGGGTGGTTCAAATTGTAATATACAATAGTAACCAAAAGCTCACACACACCTAAAGACATTCAATGTATAGATATCCTATACTTGTACTTAAGTACCTAATATAACTTAATAGTAACAGTCGGTAATTAAAATTTAGAACTGGCTGTTGCCAATCTGTGCTGAAGTCTTACTCAGTTCTATAGGAACTGAAGCACTGGTTTACTTATTGGCTTATTACAACTACAGAGAACTTTCTCCGTAGTATGTATATTATTACATGAAGCTAATCCATTATCTTAGAGATGTTTCAGTCAGTGGACCATCCGGTCAAACTGAAAAAAAAAAGCATAAAGAAATGTGGTGTTGCCTTGCTATAACAGCTGCTTATAGCAAGATTTAAACATGCTGTATGTGGCATCAATTCTCTTGTTGTAGGTTTACAGTTTAGTTTTGATACATGTATCTGTACTTCTGACTTTAATAAATCCTAAACAGGGCATACGTAAACAGCACAAAGATGGGGGTTAAAGCTCAAAAGTAAGAACAGCTAAACAATCTTGTAAATGTTCATTTCATTCAGTTGTATATAAGAACCATAGCTATGTATGTACATAATGTGACCAGTTTCGGGAAAATCCGCCTAAACGCGGCATCTAAAGTTTTCTAATTTATTCTACCAGTAGGTTGCACAGGGCCTTAGGGATGCCGTCCTCCTAATTTGGAAGCTGTAGCACAAGCCGTCTTCACCCTACCCACTACAACACTTCAGTATTTTTGCTAAACTTATTATTGCTGATTTCGAAAAAACGCCGCGTAAAGGCATTGCTAAGGTCAGGGGGCGTGCCTTGTATCCGTATACTATTACCGCGTGTCTCCGGGACACTACAGACTAAACAGGTTA
>WLWD01005290.1_pt1 | contig 15142 bp, 13 predicted proteins | sample 6712731 | NCBI WGS metagenome assembly WLWD01 (sample SAMN12718690, study PRJNA576275) | sponge metagenome | isolation source: marine sponge | host: Mycale hentscheli | place: New Zealand: South Island, Marlborough, Capsize Point | collected 2014-11-01
CCCCCCCTCCCCCGTCATTACTTTTCACTGACATTCTTGTACCATAACCCCCCTCCCCCGTCATTACTTTTCACTGACATTCTTGGACCATAACCCCCCCCCAGCCCTAGCTGGACACCCAAATATCAGTAAGTTGAAATGAAATTCAACTTATCCGGCATGGATGATGTCACAGACCGAAAAAGACCCCCGAGTTCGTTCTCTCTCAGGTTGGATCCGGAAGCGCCACATACTGTTTGTTCATGGTTGCTCTCTCTCTCTTTCCACAAATGCACGCACACACATACACACACACACACACACACAAGAAAAAAGAAGCTACAGGTGAATACAGATCATAAAAATAAATGTATATTTTATTATACATAAATTGACTGGTGTACACACACACACACACACATGAAATTCAACTTACATGGACATAGTAGTCACATCCAAAAAGATCCAGAGTTCCCTCCCAGGTTGTATACGGAAGTGCCACATACTGTTTGTCCACGGATGCTCTCTCTCATTCCACAAATGCACACACACACATACACACACACACACACTAGAAAAAAGAAGATACAGGTGAATACAGATCATAAAAATAAATGTATAATATAAATTGACTGGTGTACACACACACACATACATGAATTCAACTTACATGGGCATAGTAGCCCCGATTGGAAAAGACCCCCCTCCCCCCCCCCCAAGTTCGTTCCCTCCCCGGTTAGATCTGGAAGCGCCAGAATAACATTTCAACTCCACGCACACACATATACATCGAGTGTGAAGCTCCACTACAACACCACAAAAACACAGACAACGACAACGACAATAACAATACATATTACAACTTTTGGGATGTTCAGGGGGGGGGGGGAGCAGCCACAAATATCAAAGTCTGTGGTCCTTCACACAAAAGATTATGGAATATCAATGGGTGTGTTGTCATCTTTCTTCCACTCTCCCCCTACCTCATCCACCCGACTCTTGTTCTTCGATTCCCGCCTTCTCCGACTGCGAGGACGTCCAGAACTCGGAGCAGGAGGAGCCACTTCCACTTCTTCATCACTGGAACCTGCTGCCTATTTGTGTTTCAACATTGGAAGACTCAGGTCCGGTATCCTCTTCTTCCATCACTGGAAGACTCTGCTCCTGTCGCCTCATCTGCGTAATCGGGTCGGTGACTGTATTCACATCTGGTCCTAGTAGTATATGTGGTAAAATCTTTTTTTAATTTTTTGAAATTTGAATTTGTTCAAAAAACCACAAGCCACTTTCAAATCTCAAAACTCAATGAAATATATATATATTATAGCTAAACAGCTTACTCTATCTCAATATAGCTATAAATACGTCCTTTCCACAACAGAAGCTTGCTATTTTTCAAGAGAAAGACAAGAGAAAGACAAGCTTACCTCGATCATCTTCTTGACTCCCATTTTCAGTATCAGAGTTGACGGGGTCTGGTCCACCAACCCTGATACAGGGCCTCCTATAGCCCTAGATGTTGTCTCCCTTCTCTCCACTTGATCCCGAGTCGCTAGAGTCAGCATCAAGCAAGTCTAAAACTTGCATCGCATTGTAACTTGTAGACGCCATCTTCCAAAAAATGACTTTGAAAAAAAATTTTTTTTTGCATAGTTACCGGTGTCACACGACACGCTCACTTTTTCCCTATGATGTAATAAGCATTACCTAAGACTGTACGTAATGGGGAGGTCCCCAGTTGAACTGGCGATTTTATAAAAAATGGAGAAGACAGTAAATCAAAGCGCAAAGTCTTGGTCGGCAAAGAAGCGGTTGTTTCAATGTGTTATGGAAGGCTACTGAGCTCAAGCAATTTTTTGCTGCTTCTACAAAGCTCTGGAGATGACCGGATCAATGAAGCTGCTGTGAAGAAGGTAACTTTTTTTAAATTCGACGGAGAACCGATGTTTTTTTTTTGGCCGAGGAAGAAATAAACGCAACTGCTGTGAGGTACTGTCGAAGCAGTCCTGGCTCTTCTCCAATGCATTGGGCACCTGTGTATGCAATCTGAAGGTTCTAGCTATAAAGTAACTATTTTTTAAAATTCGGAGAAGTCAATCGGTCTTCACCCGCTTTAAAGCGGGATCCGGAACGAAAGGGTTAAATTAAGAGTCCATATTAAACTCATCATGAGAATTTTTTACTTTGGGCTTCTACACATTCTGGCAACCTACTTTATGTATTGGATGTGCACTACTGCTCAAATGTACAAAATAACCATCCTTTACCAAAATAGCATGTGCTGATCTGGAGCAAAGATGCCTTTACCAGGAAAGCATGTGCTAATCTTGAATAAAGAGTTTTCTATTGCTAGATTGACTTTCACATTAAACTGCTAGTGGCTTCAGCAAGATCTCAAGGTACATAGAAGGGAGTGTATAACATCACACATAACTTAGTTACTGTTATCTGTGTGTAGAGAGTGTAGAAAGAAATTATGGCATCCAAGACTAGTAAAGATGACCCGCTGCTGGCACCTTGCCTAAGACTTGCTATTAAGTTTAATTGTTATGTGGTTTTAAGTTATCTCTCTGTTCTTAGTTGTTTTTTTGCTGTCTTACACACTTTCTGTTATTTATTTATTTATTTATTGCTACTGGTTGTCAGTGAAATGTTATTTCCCTTTTATGTTTATGTTGTTAGGTTTTGCTTTTCAATGCATTCCTTTTCTTGACCTACTCTTATGTTCCGTCTCAGTAAACTGTTTCTCTTCCCTGACCTTCCTCATGTCTCAATTCAGTGTACCTGGTTCTTATCCTTATTTCAATCCCTGATATTAATTTTACTTGTCTTTACTTCTTTGTTCTTTACTGTGCTCATAGAATCATAACAGGTTATTCCTTCAACCATACACAGTCTATCAACACCTCCTTTGTTCCTTACTCTGCTCATAGAACCGGTAATTCCTTCAACTATACACAGTTTATCAACACCTACGGCTGCCCTGGGAAAACTTCTACCACCCCTGAACAATTTTTCACACTTTGGACTCTTTCATAAATATATTTCCTGTTAATGTAATGTATGTATATATTCACTGCCTCCTCTGGCTTACTGTCATTCATATCACTTGCACTAGAAGGCCCACAAGAAATTATGGCATCCAAGACTAGAGATAAGGATGAATGTTTCTTCAAGCTCTGTGGAGATGATCAATCTACAAAATCGGTCTCTGAAGTTAGTACTAGACGTATAAAGAGTATTATTGAAGCAAGTAAACTACGTGAGGATAATATTCATATCAGTTTGGAACAGGAACTTACTGCAAATAACAAGTTTAGTATTATGTGTCAACGAGATTGCGTGTTTACATACACGTCTAAATGCCACATTAAAAGATATTTGAAAAGGCGACATAAAGAAGGTGATGTGGAATCTCCAGTTCCTACCAAAAGATGTTGTCGTTCAAACTCCAAAAAATTTAGTTTCCAAGAGCAGTGTTTATTTTGCGGTGATCTGTGCATTATACGAAAAACCCTAGTCGTTGGCGCCAATTTGTGCTATGCAAGACTGCAGATCGTGGTTAGAAAAACACTTTTAAACAAATAATTTTGAATATATGTGAGTTGAGAAATGATGAATGGGCAGGCCTTGTCAAAACTAGAATACCGGGAGCCCTTAGTGATCTGCATGCAGCTGATGCACAATATCATGAAAACTGCAAGTCATCATTTATGGCACCTCGTTCAGTCAATGCAGTAGCAAGCAGTGCTAATGTAAAGGAGAAAAATGAAGCGGACAGAGCATTGCAATGTACCATTTTAAGAATGTCAGATGAATCATCACAAATATGGAATACTGTGACTGCATATGATCTGTACTTATCTCATGGTGGAAAGCTTTCAAGAAGAATGCTACTTGCAAAGTTAACTGAACATTTTGGTCCAGATCTACTGGTCTTATCTGGCTCTGGGGTTGCATCACTTCTAGTGTTCCGGAGTACAACCTCAAGCATACTACGATTAGTTGCTCAGACAGATGATGATGTTGAAATGGAGTTGGACAAAGTTGCCGCACACGTCGTTGCGGAATCAAAGAAAATAGCACGAGAGAAGAACATCTATCAAAGAAGAGTATGCTTAAATGATGCCCTTGATGTTGTGAGTCCTACCATGTTGTCTTTGCTTTCCAAGATTTCTGACAAACTCAACCACACAAAGCCAGCAGCACTCATTGGCAACATTATCACAAGCATTATGGGACTTTCAGGAGTATCCTGGACTGTCAGGATCTTCCGGATACTTAATCTTATGCTCACTGAGGTAAGGGACTCTCAGGAGGATCCTGGGCATTTGTTCTTATGCACACCGAGGTAAGGGACCCTCAGGAGGAACCCGGACTGTCAGGATCCTCAGGACACTTGTTCTTATGCTCACTGAGGTAAGGGACTCTCAGGAGGATCCCAGACTGTCAGGATCCTCCGGACATTTGTTCTTATGCACACTGAGGTAAGGGACTCTCAGGAGGATCCCAGACTGTCAGGATCCTCCGGACATTTGTTCTTATGCACACTGAGGTAAGGGACCCTCAGGAGGATCCCAGACTGTCAGGATCCTCAGGACACTTGTTCTTAGCCCGGTGAGGTAAGGGACTCTCAGGAGGATCCTGGACTGTCAGGATCCTGACTTATATAGGCAACCTGGATATCCCTTATCGGTTATGGCTTGTTAGGTACAGGTGGAAAGCCTCTTTTTCGCGTGTAAAATTGATTTATAATTGTAAACACTGCAAGCCATCACGTGACCACTTAGTATGGCTTAACTGACCCGGTAAAGGGTCGCACTAACCACGTCGTGGTCGTGTGGGAAGCCATGGAATTGAATTGCCTGCAGGGTAAGTTATTATTACCACTTGCTCTTACAAAAAACCTAGCTGAGTGGGCGAGGTGTTATGTTTTAACCACGATAAAAACAACGAGAAAAACAAAAAACCTGTTACCCTGCTGATGGTAGTGTGCTTGTTGTTGGGGAGGGGCAAATAGCTGGTACTAACCAAAAAAATTAAAAATTTAAATTTAAATGTAATGTTTATTAACTATATAAATCTGAACAGACTTACAAAGTGTCAAGTATTATTATTGCTATTATTAAGTTCCAAATAAATTCAAAGTGATTAAGCTCCACATGATTAAGTTTGAAATGATTAAGTTCCATATTATAGCAATGCTTGAACTACTACTGTGGAGTCTCACTAATATGATGGTTTGGGTCCAGTTTAGATTAGCGAAAAATTTGATTAGCATACACATTTTGTGCGTGTTTCTAAATAATAAACACCAAAATATAAATGAATATCATTAATTTTGGTCTTCTCAGGCCGCACCATGCTCTTCAGCTTTGAAAAGGGATTGTCTGTCAGTCATTGTCATCTCAAACTTGGCCACTGCAGTCCTGGTGTATACTGGATAACGAGGAACCTACATAATAATGAAGTAGTACCACAGTGTTACTCTGATTTAAACTATCATATTCACCACCGACACCACAAACTCAAAATTTGACCCTACAGGCCTTATTTCCCAACTTGATTCTCAGTGCCCACAAAATTATGGAGAAGGGTTTTTTCTAAACTATACCATCAATAAATGGGAAAATTGGAGGAAAAGTTTTGAACACCAAACAGGAACCGTCCTTAAATTGTGTACTGGCAGTGATGTCTACAAAAAAAACTAACTTTGGGGTTGTACAAAAGGAGGGGGAAGTATTGCCGTATACGGTTAGCTGGAGACAACAGTATTCTTGTTTTCGAGGAGGACAACCTCGATACAAAAATGAAAACAAAAAAAACATGAAACGCTCCAGGGTCAAGGTTATGTGGATGCCGAGCTATACTTACTGCTAAGCTGATAAAGACAGAATATGAAAAAATACTTCATGTGACCTTTCCCCTTCCATCTCTTTTTTTTTAATTAAATTGAAAGGTGTAATCAATTTTTTTATATATAATGATATCTTGTTCTCATTATCGTGTGTGATACATACCACATATGTCTCGATGGGAGTAATTATTCTTTTTGATCAATTTTTGGGAAAATAACTCATTCTTTGCATGCTAAATGATAATACACACTAAAAGTAATTAGGTATTCCTGAATATTGTAACTTTTCAAAACAGATACCAACACACATGTGTTTCTGACATTTTGGGCAATAACTACTAATTTTGGTGTCCTTTCGCTTATTATCAGCAGTTTTTTGGTCATAAACTACACACCGACTATAACACCTGCAGGTATCTGTGTAAGGAAAATGTTTTCCTTTTAGACTAAATAAGTCATCTCCAGGAGTCCTTCCTCAGCCAACCAGTCTTAGGCCATAGTCAGGGTCTGCACTCATTACTAGGAGTGGCTTGGTTAGCTGTTCCACTAACAGTATACGAAATTGCCGATTAGATTTTATTCCTGAACTGGGGTTATTTTTTTGAAAGACAGGATGAATTCAATATGCATAGATCTATCAATCGCCAGAATATTTTTTTCCACCACTTAGTGGTTTTCCTTTTTGTAATAATATAATAAGAAAGGTGCTGATCTGTTGTGTCAACTCCATTCATTTTCTGATTATAGTCCACTATAGCAGGTTCTTTGTTTTTTCCTCCCGTTGGTCGCTTCTGCACAATTTCCACAGATGCACTGTGAATTGTGGAAAGATGCATCCCTCCGGTCATGCCAATTTCCGGCAGCAAACTGGTCACTAGTGGCAAACCTGTACTGGGGTCGCTTCAGGGAAGCGCACTTCAATTCTTTTGGAAAAAAACTTTTGATTTGTGTGTGCTGTTCCACTGCACGTGTAAACCCTTTGAACAACAAAGGGCTGGTCCTCAATCATAGCAGCTACAGAGCTAACTAAGCTATCAAAATATTGCTGAGCTCATTTCCTGTTCAATTATATCATCATTACCATGGTAGCACTTAAACAACCAAGTTTCCAAGTTAAAACGTCGCAGAGCACCCTCTTTGTGATCAAAAGATTGTGTCCAGCAAGACACTGACATCTAAAAATTTGCCAGGATTTTTTTAATGTGCCTTGCTATCTCAGTGTCACTCTTTCGTCCACCAGGATATAAGAAAAAAAATTTATACTTAGTGATCAATAATGCATTACCCTTACATGTTAGGACTGCAGTGGGTGGGACAAAGCCTTCTTGCTATTATTTTAGTGTGTTCATTGCACACCCGCACAATGTCCAATGCAGCCTTAACTACTGCATCAGTGATAGTTGAAGAAATAGTGTACTCATGGTCTACACCAAACAAATACATGCAGTACAGTGGCAACTCTCATTATTTGGCCATTTGATTTACCGAAGAGTCCTTTGCAACAATAATAAAAAATGAATATAATAATAAAAATAATTATAGTAATGTACCAGTTAAGAAGTCATCAGCACCACACTCATTTTCCAGCTCATCTTGGATCTTATCATATGTTGTCAAAGCCACCGGACTGACCCATGTTCTGTGAACTGGTTTGTCACCACCTCCTTCTAGCCAAAGCCTCTAAAAGTTCCACTATTACTTCTTCTGTTAGTTAGTGTATAGGTTATTTCATTATGTAGGATATAGAGTGTACTAACCCATTAGTTTGCTCAAGTCCTGATCATTGGTCGTTGTTAGTGTATCCAAATGGCCAAATATGGGTTTTGGAAATACCCACATAAACCTCTGGCAGAATCCTTTCTGTGAACCTCCTTGACCTTCAATGATAGGCTGTGTAAAGCCACCAAATATTAGAGAAGTTCTGTCCATAGAAAAATTGGACTGACCCATAACTAAAAATTGATTAGGTACAATATGTGGTAGCTATTTTATAAGAGAAAATAAATTTACCTGTTCTACGCTTCCATTGATGGCCGTTATACAATTATAAAAACTTATGAATGTCGTGAGATTCACTCAGGCCTTTGGAATTCTACAAATTTAAGAAAGAACTGAGTTCATCATATAGCCCAAGAAGTCGTCCGTAATTTTCTGCCATAAGTACACCCATTTTTTCAAATGTTGCTTCCTCCAGGGTCCAGGTTGGATGAAAACTCCTTTCTTCCACATTTTTTTCGAAGGTTTTGGAGGAGATTAAAAAGAAACTTGAAGAGTGAAGATTTACCCGATCCTGTGGGCATTGCTACAACTAACCACACTATGATAGGCTCTGTCCAATGTGTTTCTGTGCATCTAACATATGAGTGAGCTAGCACAAAACTAGCTAAAGAAATTAATCCAAATAAAACTGCATTTGCTGGAACACTGAGTATTTGTCCAATGCCGAGCATCCCTGTGTCGTAATGTAGCAATAAAGTTGTGATAAAACAGTAAGGTAGTACATCATTAACTCTCTTAGTTTCTGAGGATAAAGAGTCCAATCAATGTCACTTTTCCAGCATGCAGCTAACCGAGCCTTAGTCCAGGGCTGCAGTAGATAGTCCGACCAGTCCGACCTTGGTCGGACCGTTTTTTTAGAAAGGTGGGTGTGTCAATTGGATCATTGATTGTTTCGGTAAAGGGTCTCACCGCACGCGTTGTTAGTAGTTGCTGCCGTCGATCTTGTAGCTCTCGCAGCAGATTTATGGCTTCCCCGCCTAGTGGTAACAACGATGGAATTGCTGACCAAGATTTTCTGGGAAATCTTCCAGAGCTTCCACATCAGCCTCTAACTTTCAGTTTTCCTAAGAGAACATTTGGAAAAAAGACTAGAGTGGAACGTTGCTTTCAAGCCAGTTGGTTTCAGCGCTGGACCTGGCTTCTTTACAATCTCTGTTTGAAAGCTGTGAAGCTAAAGCACATTACTTTTAAGAAAGGAGATGATGCTGCTTTTGTAAGTTTCAAATAGCTATGACACAGGAACAACTGAACCAGTTAATGATTCTTCACATTTGACACAGGAACAACTGAACCAGTTAATGATTCTTCACATTCATAAAGAACTTACAGATAATCTCAAAATGAAAGAAATAGCAAATGAATTTATTAGTATGAATGACTGTCGTATGCATATTTTTGAAAAATTCATTTAGTTTGTCACATCAGTTCTTGTATTCAATGTATTGTTTGTCATGAACGTACCAATCTTTTCAAATACTGAGCTATACTTATTAAATTAAGACACACCCTATATTCAGATAAACCACACCCACTTCCTGGTCTGACCCTCTTGAAAGTAGCAGAGACGGGCCTGTAGTCTCACTAATAAAAGCCATCTGTGAAGATTTTTACTAAAATGCCTACTGTAAAAGGTCATATATTCATGAGCACGTCAGAGCCGTATCAATGTACAGCTTGCCGTTCCATCTCATCCCAAGTAGGGGTCGGTCATCCGGATGGACTGGAATAATCCGGTAAGCACTCTCGATGTCCACTTTCACCATAAATGAGCAGGGGTCCTTCACAAGAATGACTGCTTCATCTACTGTGGAGTACCGCAATGAGCACAGGTCTGACTCTATTCCATTGTTCACACTAGAGCCAGCTGGGTGGGATAGATAAACAATAAGCCGCCACTCTCCAGGTTGGTCAGGTTTCAAAATGACTCTGAACCAGCTCACATGGACCTGAGGAAATTGAGCACACTCCAGGGGTCCAATCACCCTACCAAGCTGCTGCTCCTTTGCCAGGTACCTCTCCACTACTTCAGGATGCTCCTCTGCTGACAACATATTTCTATTAGCACTCTTACAAGAGACCCTGCAGTAACTGAAGCCTACCCTGAACCCGTGCTCATGGCTTCTAGCAGGTATTCCCTGAAGCCCTGGTCCAGGTGCTCCAGCAGGAGCTCCCTAAACGCCACTCTCTTTACTCCCATAGCTCTCTGGGGTACGCGTAGCTGCCGCCTACACCACACAAATGCATAGTAGGAGAGTTTGAGTTATGTACACTCCTCAGTTTCCACGGAGACCATCCTCTCATGTCTTGTACGATCATTACCAGAGCGCATCAGTGGCCGGCTCGACCCGTACCCTATCCTAATCCATAAATTACCCGTTCAAACGGGCTGACATTACTTCATCCTACCCTAGTTAATTAGTCTCTGGCGACAACCTTTACCTCGTTCTCCAATTCTATGAGGACCGAGGGGTGTCCGTACAGAAATACTTAATTTATTCGGTGATGAACCGTGTATACAATTAATTATTTGATAATTGAATTAGTATATTATTTAAAATTAACAAAAACACCTGTAAATACATGAATCAATTTATTTAAAATATGAAGTGGTTTATTTCAAGCGAGGCTGAGCTGCATCGTCTCTCCAACTTTTTACCAGCATAAGATGTGCAGGGTGTGTGCTTTGGACTCACTCCAAAGCAGTATCGAAAGCAGCACAAGCTTGCGATGGAGTAACTGCATTTGAAGAAGCTTCATCTTCATTTTCGGACTCAGATTCTTCTCTCTTGCAACACATCTTCTACAATTTCTTCATCGTTCATGTCCAAATATTATTCACTGTAGATTTTGGAACACCAAACTGTCCAGACACTGCCTCACTGACTTCCCTTACTTAACTTCTGATATTATCTCCAGCTTTCTTTCTAGAGTAAAAACGCTACACTTGCATTTAGTTACTGCAACCCTGCCTCCACCACCGCTGGTCGTTGAGTTCTTAGAAAAACTAGCAGCCCCCACTGCCTATCAAAGAGTTTTGAGAAGAATAGCAGCGCCACCGCCGGTCAACGAGTTCTGAGAAGAACTAGCGGTAGACACACTAACTGCCAGTTAATTTCCCTGCTCCATCTCTGCACACAACGCTACGATCGAATACACTCAAAGTGCCACGCGCGAAATATTTTCCTGATTTTATTCGTTTAATTTGGTAGCTTTCCAACTACACTGACGATCCGTACACAGTCAATAATTTTAGTTTGTGTCCGGTAGACAGAGGTGTCCGTAACTTAGAGCTGATACAGTTGATTGCACAAAATTGTTGTTGTCAATATCAAAGAGCAAAGCTTTTGTATATATTAACCATTTTACTCCTGCGGCCCTTTCATGAATCCTAGTGTTTTTCACCTTATTTGCAGCAAGTTCCACTTCCCAATTCCTCTACTATAGCACATACGTAAAAGTGAAAGTCTCGGGTCAGTGAAAAGAGCTGATTGACTGGCTGCAGTAATTCTAAATTACTGACAACCACTACCGGAACTGCAACTGTATTGAACCAGTACTATGTACTAATGCCACCAGACCCTTTCCCAGCGTAGCTGTTAGGTAAAGGGTCTGGCTAGGCGAGACTAGTTTTACTCTACACAAGGGTGCCTTTATTGACGCCTCAGCCTTGACGTATGGCTGCAACCAAAGCTCCCGTCAACATGCGCCCATCGTACTGGTGTAATAACTGAGCATGCCCTTTCTTGCCTCAAAGGTGGATTCCCTTATCTACGCCACAATGAGATCCGCGATCTCACCGCCAATCAGCTTACTGAAATTTGCCGTAACGTCCAAGTTGAGCCGGAATTACAGCCATTAACTGGTGAATGCTTAAAAAATAAAACCGCAACCAAAGAAGACAATGATCGACAACATTTATAAATCGACGACAACATTTATAAATCGATGACATTCATAAACCAAAGACTACATTTATAAATCAAAGGTGACATTTATAAATTGACCACAACATTTACAAATCGACAATGGCATTTAATAAATCTATTCCAAACTTAGTTTTGAAACAAATGTCGCCCCGTAGGACCCTATATAGAACTTGTTAATTCATTATAATCGTCTGAATTATAGGAAGCATTGGGTTTCACAGGAAATTCATTGAGGGATTTGTGAGGCTATCTAGTGTGCTGTCTCCAGCAACATCTCTCTTGGCTCCTAACCGAGTGGACTGGTCTGCAGAGATGGATGCAGCATTTTAGACATTGAAGGTGAGTCTGTGTAATCGTGTGGTTTTGTATGTTCCGTTGTTGTCGGACGAGTTTGTGTTGTATTGTGATGCCTCAGGGTGTGGCCTGGGTGCATGTTTACAGGTTTTAAGAGATGGGGTGGAGCTACCGGTTGCCTTCTACAGCAAGCAACTGAGAGGTGCAGAGAAGCGGTACACAGTCACGGAGCTAGAGACACTGGCCATAGCCACTGTGGAACATTTTAATGTTTATGTGGAGAGAGCTAGTGTAAAAGTCTACACTGACAATAGAGCATGTGAAGCTCTGAGAAGAAGCAGGAGTAGTTTGAATCCAAGACTGAGGAGGTGGGCTGACAAGTTGCAGTCATGATCTGACAATCGAATGAAGACCTGGGAGCAAGATGGGGAACGCTGACGGTTTGAGCCGCCAAGACTGGGATGAAAAAGAGGAGTCCCAGCCCTGTGTTTATCAGACTGGCCGGACAGGCGTAGTCTTAGCAGGGGACCCTGTAGGGCTGGAGAAGAGAAGAGGAAGTTCAAGAAAGAGAGAAGAGAAGAGACTGAATGTTTGTATATGTGTGAGCAGAATCGTATTCCATGGTTGCTCTGCCCCGGAGCTTGAGAGCAAACCTCCGCACCCTCGGGTTGAGCTCGGAAGTCGACGTGCCTGATGTGAGGGCTAAGTTTGGGCTGTGGTCTGTTCTGACTGTGACCACATTGCCGAACAGATAGATATTGAAGTGCTCTACCACCTCCACAACTGCCAGAGCCTCCTTCTCCGATACGGAATACCTTGTTTCAGGACCCCGCAGACTTCTGGAATAGAAGGCCACTGGCAGCTCGCCCTCGTCTCTCGCAACGTGAAGTCACACCCCCATTGCTCAGTTACTGGCATCGGTGTAGAGTATGAACTCCTCGTCTGGACTGGGTATAAACAAACAAACACTACGACACAGACACTTTTAGATTATTAAAGGCCAACTCACCCTCACTGGTCCATACCAGTCTGTCAGGCGACCCTTTACCCGTCAGTGGCGTCAACAGTGCTGCCGAAGCTGCGAAGTCCTGGACAAACTTCCTATAAAACCCAACTGTGCCCAGGAACCGTTTGAGCTGACGCTTGGTGATTGGTTTAGGCCACTCAGCAAGTGCAGTGACTCTGTCATTTGGGACACTGACCACACCTTCTCCAATCAAATGCCCCAAATATCTTAACTTCTGTTTCCCAAAACTACATTTCCTCATTTTCACTTTTAACCCAGCATCCCTAATACACCTTAACACATTCCTCAAATCAATTAAATGCTGCTCCCAGTTCCTAGAATAGATCAACACGTCATCAATATAGCAGCCACTCATTGTTTACTTTGGCTAGCACCCCGTCTACCATCCTCTGGAATATTGCTGGAGCATTCTTTAAACCAAAGGGCATTCGATTAAGTCTAGATTTCCCCCAGGGACTACCGAAGGTGGTCAGATTCTTAGATTCTTCCTCCATCTGAACCTGGTGGAAGCCAGCAGTCACATCCAGGGTCGTTAATACTCCACAGCTACGAGCCCTATCTAAAAGCTCGTCTAATGTGGGCATGTAGTGCCTAACCATAGGGGTAACCTCATTGAGAGCGCTCTATAATCCACACAGACCCTGACTGAGCCGTCTGGCTTCTTGACGGGGACAATTGGGCTGCACCATGGGGAGTCCTCAACACGCTCTATGACTCCGTCCTCAACCATTTTGTCAATGGCGGCCCTTACCCCATCCCTTAAACTAAACGGGATATGCCTCACCGGCAAGTTTACCGGCTCGGCTCCTTCCTTGATGGTGATGGTACGTTTGGTATTGGCGGCACACCCAGGAGACTCACTAAATACCTCCCTAAACTCATCTAAGACTTTGTCTAGCTGACCCGCATTAAACCCAGTACACGGCTCGTCCGCCAGGGCATTCTTATTCCCTGGCCTAACCTCGTCAGCAGACTCCTCTACAGCTACCACCGCTCTATATACTCTCCTCCCGTTATACACTTTAAGATTATTAATATGCACAACGCGTCCCTCAGCAGGTAGACCATCACCCTTCACCCTATAATTTACCCTGCTGAGAACTTCAGTAACTTTGAATGGGCCCTCCCAGGAGCGCTCCATTCCTCCCCGGCACCTTCATTAAAACTAGCTCATCCTCTTTTAACACCCTGTTGACCCTGTTCCTATTCAAACTCTCCCGTTGCTTATCTTTACCCAACTTCCTTTGAGCCACACTGAGGTCAGTGAGCTCAGCTATTCTCTGCTGGAGGGTGTCTACCCACTTAGAGATAGGCACACCCTCGCAGGCCTCGTCCAACCACCCAAGATAGATTAAATCGAGGGGGCCACGCACTTGAAAGCCATACACTAAATCAAAGGGACTTAGCCCACTATCTCGATGAGGCATTTGCCTCAGAGCAAAAAGTGCAATTGGGAGAAACCTTACCCAGTCTATACCCCTTAGTCTGGCCTTTGCCAGCATAGGCTTCAGGGTGCCATGAAGGCGCTCAACTACACCGTTACCCTGGGGATGGTACGGCGTAGTCGTGATTTGTCCACACCCAAACAGTTCACCTGTTTTGCGAAATACTTTCCCTGTAAAGACTGCCCCTCTGTCTGTTAAAACAGTGTCAGGCAGATATTGCACACTATTTGACAAAAGGCCTCGGAAACCTCATTAGCTGTAACATTTTGGGCCTAACCTTACACTTTCCCTTACTTTTCAGGTTGTTGCAGACACCTACCCCTGCAGTGGGTACGCCCGGCACAACTCTGCTGCTTTCCCCGCCCATGGTTGGAGCACATTTGGCGTCTGCCCCTCCCACAGGCAAAGCAGTGCCCTCCAACACCCCGCCCGCAGTTGAGGTACTACTGCCATGGGGAAATCTCGCCTCATCCCTTCCCCGGGTTATATTGTTATCTCTGATCACCCTCACTGCCTCCGTCAGTTCCTCTACGTTCCCGCTACTCTGTCCCCGGAGCAAGCCACAGTCATGCGACAATAACTCCGAAAACAGAGCACCTCTGACAAGAAACAGCAGGATGTCCTGCTCTTTGGGACAGAGCATGAGCACCCTCTTACCCCAGGAGATCAACTCCTTAACTCTTTCTACCCTGTCCTTAGAGTTCCTGCGCCTTGGTGGGAAGAACTCGTTCTCTAACTCAACCATACTTTTTCCCACTTTGGCTAACAGGGCTTGTACAATGTCATCATAGTTTGCACCGTCCTCAATATTTCCTACAACATGATCCTTAATTTT
>WLWD01004604.1_pt1 | contig 15136 bp, 14 predicted proteins | sample 6712731 | NCBI WGS metagenome assembly WLWD01 (sample SAMN12718690, study PRJNA576275) | sponge metagenome | isolation source: marine sponge | host: Mycale hentscheli | place: New Zealand: South Island, Marlborough, Capsize Point | collected 2014-11-01
TGTGTGTGATATTTCTATCTTTGCTGGTGTCACTATTGTGTGATATTTCTAGCTTTGCTGGTGTCACTAGTGTGTGTGATATTTCTAGCTTTGCTGGTGTCACTATTGTGTGTGATATTTCTAGCTTTGCTGGTGTCACTATTGTGTGTGATATTTCTAGTTTTGCTGGTGTCACTAGTGTGTGATATTTCTAGCTTTGCTGGTGTCACTATTGTGTGTGATATTTCTATCTTTGCTGGTGTCACTAGTGTGTGTGATATTTCTATCTTTGCTGGTGTCACTATTGTGAGTGATATTTCTATCTTTGCTGGTGTCACTATTGTGTGTGATATTTCTATCTTTGCTGGTGTCACTATTGTGTGTGATATTTCTAGCTTTGCTGGTGTCACTAGTGTGTGTGATATTTCTATCTTTGCTGGTGTCACTATTGTGTGTGATATTTCTAGCTTTGCTGGTGTCACTATTGTGTGTGATATTTCTATCTTAGCTGGTGTCACTATTGTGTGTGATATTTCTAGCTTTGCTGGTGTCACTATTGTGAGTGATATTTCTATCTTTGCTGGTGTCACTATTGTGTGTGATATTTCTATCTTTGCTGGTGTCACTATTGTGTGTGATATTTCTAGGTTTGCTGGTGTCACTATTGTGTGTGATATTTCTATCTTTGCTAGTGTCACTATTGTGTGTGATATTTCTAGCTTTGCTGGTGTCACTATTGTGTGTGATATTTCTAGCTTTGCTGGTGTCACTATTGTGTGTGATATTTCTATCTTTGCTGGTGTCACTATTGTGTGTGATATTTCTAACTTTGCTGGTGTCACTATTGTGTGTGATATTTCTATCTTTGCTGGTGTCACTATTGTGTGTGATATTTCTAGCTTTGCTGGTGTCACTAGTGTGTGTGATATTTCTAGCTTTGCTGGTGTCACTATTGTGTGTGATATTTCTATCTTTGCTGGTGTCACTAGTGTGTGATATTTCTAGTTTTGCTGGTGTCACTATTGTGTGTGATATTTCTAGTTTTGCTGGTGTCACTATTGTGTGATATTTCTAACTTTGCTGGTGTCACTATTGTGTGTGATATTTCTAGCTTTGCTGGTGTCACTAGTGTGTGTGATATTTCTAGTTTTGCTGGTGTCACTAGTGTGTGATATTTCTAGCTTTGCTGGTGTCACTATTGTGTGTGATATTTCTATCTTTGCTGGTGTCACTATTGTGTGTGATATTTCTAGCTTTGCTGGTGTCACTATTGTGTGTGATATTTCTAGCTTTGCTGGTGTCACTAGTGTGTGTGATATTTCTAACTTTGCTGGTGTCACTAGTGTGTGATATTTCTAGTTTTGCTGGTGTCACTAGTGTGTGATATTTCTAGTTTTGCTGGTGTCACTATTGTGTGTGACTATTCTGCTGAACTGCTGTGTCATATTGTGATGATATTATCTTTGCTGGTGTCACTATTGTGTGTGATATTTCTAGCTTTGCTGGTGTCACTAGTGTGTGATATTTAACTTTGCTGGTGTCACTAGTGTGTGATATTTCTAGTTTGCTGGTGTCACTAGTGTGTGATATTTTAGGTTGATGGTGTGTCACTATTGTGTGATATTTTAGCTTTGCTGGTGTCACTATTGTGAGTGATATTTCTATCTTTGCTGGTGTCACTATTGTGTGTGATATTTCTAGCTTTGCTGGTGTCACTATTGTGTGTGATATTTCTAGCTTTGCTGGTGTCACTAGTGTGTGTGATATTTCTATCTTTGCTGGTGTCACTATGTGTGTGATATTTCTAACTTTGCTGGTGTCATATTGTCTACTATTGTGTGTGATATTTCTATCTTTGCTGGTGTCACTATTGTGTGTGAGATTTCTATTTTGCTGGTGTCACTAGTGTGATATGCTGTGTCACTATTGTGTGTGATATTTCTAGCTTTGCTGGTGTCACTAGTGTGTGTGATATTTCTAGCTTTGCTGGTGTCACTAGTGTGTGTGATATTTCTAGCTTTGCTGGTGTCACTAGTGTGTGTGATATTTCTAGTTTTGCTGGTATCACTATTGTGTGTGATATTTCTAGCTTTGCTGGTGTCACTAGTGTGTGTGATATTTCTAGTTTTGCTGGTGTCACTAGTGTGTGATATTTCTAGCTTTGCTGGTGTCACTATTGTGTGTGATATTTCTAGCTTTGCTGGTGTCACTATTGTGAGTGATATTTCTATCTTTGCTGGTGTCACTATTGTGTGATATTTCTAGCTTTGCTGGTGTCACTATTGTGTGTGATATTTCTAACTTTGCTGGTGTCACTATTGTGTGATATTTCTAACTTTGCTGGTGTCACTATTGTGTGTGATATTTCTATCTTTGCTGGTGTCACTATTGTGAGTGATATTTCTATCTTTGCTGGTGTCACTATTGTGTGTGATATTTCTAGCTTTGCTGGTGTCACTAGTGTGTGTGATATTTCTATCTTTGCTGGTGTCACTATTGTGTGTGATATTTCTAGCTTTGCTGGTGTCACTATTGTGTGTGATATTTCTAGTTTTGCTGGTGTCACTAGTGTGTGATATTTCTAGTTTTGCTGGTGTCACTATTGTGTGTGATATTTCTAGCTTTGCTGGTGTCACTATTGTGAGTGATATTTCTATCTTTGCTGGTGTCACTATTGTGTGTGATATTTCTAGTTTTGCTGGTGTCACTATTGTGTGTGATATTTCTAACTTTGCTGGTGTCACTAGTGTGTGTGATATTTCTATCTTTGCTGGTGTCACTAGTGTGTGTGATATTTCTAACTTTGCTGGTGTCACTATTGTGTGTGATATTTCTAGCTTTGCTGGTGTCACTATTGTGTGTGATATTTCTATCTTTGCTGGTGTCACTAGTGTGTGTGATATTTCTATCTTTGCTGGTGTCACTAGTGTGTGTGATATTTCTAGCTTTGCTGGTGTCACTAGTGTGTGTGATATTTCTAGCTTTGCTGGTGTCACTATTGTGAGTGATATTTCTAGTTTTGCTGGTGTCACTATTGTGTGTGATATTTCTTTCTGAAGTACTTGATATTTGGCAAGAATCAAATGCTTTACTACAAAAGAAGATGGCAAACTTCAGCAGATTACAAATAATTCTGGAGTCAGCCATGGATGAATTAAAAAACCTAAAAGATGAAAAAGAAGTTTGGTGTTCATCTACTTAGATGGTATTGGATTAACTTCAAAAGGAATTCAACATTGAGGTTGGAAAACCCAAAACACAACGATCAGACTCTCACCTGTATACAGTGTCAACCTAAACACCTGAATTCCAGCACACGTCTACTTTTCAGCATAAAGCAAAGACTATGGCGGGCGGCAGAAAATTAAATGATTCGCTCACGTGAATGTGATGCGACGATAGGGGGCGTTACCCACAAAAGCTTGAACCTACGCGGAGCTGACAGCTTGATATCGGTCATCAGTATGTTTGCTATAATTGATTTTTTCAAGAGCAGCTGAGAACTCTAGCAGGCCAACATTGTCTTAGCTGAATCCATCGGAACTTAGCTGGCAAGTATGAGCACGGTGGAATACAAACTGTCTGAGAGGTCATACAGTAAATGAACAAATTGTAATAACGTGATCTTAAATAATTTTGCCGAACTAAAGAAATTAGGAGTGTCAAAATAGTCCCACTAAGCTGTGATCCATACTAGTAATGAACACATCCAACAGGTTACAACTGCAAGTCTCACATGACATGCTTGTTTAACCATTGAATACTCAACCTCAAGGAAGGTTCCTGCTGCAAAAGTTCAAATCCAATAAATTCCTAAATTTTTTTATGGGAGTCTCATGGAAATTTCCTACTGTCACATGAGACTATTGATGGCATTACTGGCCAACACTCTTGGAAAAAGAGTAAGACTGTCCTTCATCGTCCAATCCAAGAGTTACCAACACTTACACTTTCTCTCTTCACAAGATTAAAAACTACTTTCTTTCCCCTCTTCATTAAAAAGTACTTTAGTTTCCCTCTCCACCTCACCTCTGAGAGCAGCAAACACTGCGAGGTCTGCCAGCGTCAGATCATAGCCCACTAAATACACGCGTGGAGCCAACACTCTGTCCAGGTAACCGAGGACATCCTCGTTCTTGGCCACACTCTGTTCAGTAAGGGACGTCAAGCTGTACTCCAGCCAGTGATCCACTTCAGCTTTCTCCAGAGAAGATTTTCCGTAGAGGCTAGATGAAGGGGTGTGGCTTGCAGCCAGGCGACAGAGGTGGCGAGCAACTGCATGGGCGCCAGTTATGGTCACTCCACTTCTAGTAAAATAAACAACAACACCTTGATGACTGATACACACACACACACACACAAACAACAACACCTTGATGACTGATACACACACACACACACACACACACAACAACACCTCATGACTGATACACACACACACACACACACACTTACAACACCTTGATGACTGATACACACACACACACAAACAACAACACCTTGATGACTGATACACACACACACAAACAACAACACCTTGATGACTGATACACACACACACAACACCTTGATGACTGATACACACAAACAACACCTTGATGACTGATACACACACGCACACACACACACTTATTTACAGCTCATTGCAAGCAATTCCTAGTGGACTCCAAATAGGATGCTGTGCACCACACAGCATCCTAGACCACTACAAAGTCTATGAATTCATTTAGATAACAAAGGTGTGAACTAATTGCTGTTGAAATTCACTCCTACCCTCTAGCTCGAAGCCGACTAATTCTATCGTGCTTAATTCTAATAAATTGCTCATTCAAAAAAATTACGGGAAAACGGCAGTTCAATTGCAATAGCACCTACAGAGGAAGTGAAATAGGACAGTAACTAAGTGAAATATCAAACTACATAGCTAAGTGAAATAGTGCGCCTGATTGCAGCACTAGCCTTGGAAACACAGTCTGAGAAGTGTCTAGTCAGGAACTATGTCATTCTTCAGCACATATGTCTCTATTTGTATTAGCCGAATAAGTACAACTGATTCTGAGCAGGGGAGGATCCAGGGGTGGCAGGAGAGGATCCAGGGTTTCTTAACCTAAATTCACCCCCTTGGGAGAATTTCTGTATACAGCCTTGGGTAGGCCGAGAGGACCAGCCCCTCCCCCCCAAATTAAAGGACAAATGCACCAATACAATACGCTGGATCTGTCCCTGTGATTGGAGGGGCCACAGGCTGAGAAGGAAGTTTACACAATAAAATATACTTCACTAAGTCCCTATCACGTAGCCAGCAACTAACAATTGAAAAAAACTATTCTTCAAACTGAAAGAATCAAACTCTTGTTCTCACTTAGTAGTCACAGACGTATTGGGTCCAAAGGTTACATGGTGAGAAGGCAGCTGGTCTTTCAACAGCAATGCGCAGGCATGAGGAACTGGAGAGAGAAAATAGGAATAGCAACAAGCCAAGCAAGAATTAAGAAATAAATTACCAAAGCTAGCTGAAGAAGACAGCTTAATGACAATCTTCAAGTTAGACATTTCCACAACAACAGGGCCACTACTCAAGTTAAAAAGGAAAGTCTAAGGAAATGGTCGTCAACAGGAAATAATTGAGGTTCACGTGCCTTTTGTTTCGTATCCGGGGGGCCGGCTCTTCTTCTTCTATCAATCTCGCGCGCGCTAGCTCTGTTTTCACTTCCATGCGCATTCGTACCGCAATTCCTTGCGCACAATTGATAAAAACCACACCGTACGTGTGCAGGAAACGTATTAAAAATAAAGTAACATTGCTTGCTGCGAAAGAAGAAATACTGATATTTATTATGGCGTCAGAAGTGAGACAGAACTACCACAGCGAATGCGAGGCAGGTGTGAACAAGCTCATCAGGCTAGAAATGGACTCTCTGTACCTGTACCTTTCCTTGCGGAGCTACTTTTACAACAGTCAAGTTGTACTGCCAGGAATAGCGGAATACTTCAAGAGAGCAGTCGAAGAGGAAATGGGGCATATGCAACTGTTCATAGACTATCAAAACAAGAGAGGAGGCAAGGTCAAATTCGAGGAAATTATAAAGCCAGAGAAGCAGGAGTGGGCATCAGGTAAGACTAGAAAATGTTATAGTTGAATCAACTAAAGTGAATTGGAGATTAAAGTAATGGAAAATTGTTCAATAGTATCACTTTACTGACATCTTAGGTGGAGGTATAAAAAACGGATTTAATTTTTGCTCAAGTGTAATATTATTTTCACAATTTGCTGCATGGATTTCCTGCAGCCTTGGCTACCCCATCGCAAGTTTCCTGAAATTTTCACAGCATTTGTTATAGTATTAACTTTTTTCAAGTGACTGAAGTGTGCTAGTTAGGAACAGGGTGAAGTTTTAATATGACCCTTTACCTTGTATGCTGTGTTTTGTTAAAGGCTTAGAGGCCATGTGTGATGCTCTTAAAATGGAGAAAGCAGGCTACGAGAATCTGCTAGAGTTGCACAGAACTGCGGACAGTCACGGTGACTACGATGTACGTTATTGCACGTTTGTGATAAATTATTGTGCACCTAGCAAAGAATAGCATCAGGATTAACAATACGGCTATGATGTGTTCACCAGATCATTGCCTACCTTATGTTGGACGTGCTAAACTACTTCCAGATATCTAGCTGACATATGAATGCACACATTGACTAATTAGGAGAATGTTACAAGCAACACAAGTTTCTAGTGTCTAAGCTGGGCGTGTTGTAGTCCAATGTGGGTGGGGCTTGCGGGGACTGTTAAGTGGTCTGTAATTGTGTACTGGTTTCTACCAGTTCACACCATTTAGTGAGCACAGGGCCGGTAACTGGTGGAAACTTCCACAACCACGTATAGTACTATTATAGGTGGCAAACTAATTAGCTTGTGCTTGTCTTAGTGAAGATATGGTGAAATAAACAGGTTGGTTGGTTTGCTTATCGTGCACGAGTCCTATACTCGTTAACTGACCCATCACAACAATTCGCCAGCCTGTATATTAGATCATCAGTCGTGAGTAGCTAATGAAGTTGTAGTAATACCTAAACATGATTAGTGCAGTCATTTAACTCCGGGAGGGAAAAACTACAGCTTCAGATCAAGACTGAAGGAGAACCAGTCACTAGTGAGCGTGCCCAGTGTGTGGGCAAGAGTCACTAGTGAGCGTGCCCAGTGTGTGGACAAGAGTCACTAGTGAGCGTGCCCAGTGTGTGGGCAAGAGTCACTAGTGAGCGTGCCCAGTGTGTGGACAAGAGTCACTAGTGAGCGTGCCCAGTGTGTGGGCAAGAGTCACTAGTGAGCGTGCCCAGTGTGTGGGCAGGAGTCACTAGTGAGCGTGCCCAGTGTGTGGGCAAGAGTCACTAGTGAGCGTGTGGGCAAGTTGTGGATGCTATTAACTTGGGAACCTTGTTCACCTTGTGCTGTCTAAACTAATGAACTTTGAACTCATAGTTGTTGGAAGTTTATATGTTGGGTATTATAATTATTGTCATCCTCACACTTCTTGACCCCAGACAATGTGGATATGGACTGTGGTTTGTGACCCCTTGTAAAAGGAAGTCTGCATTATAGCCACGTGCTAATTACTGACTGCCACAGGAAGTCCTACAAGTGAACCAAGAGTCACATGACAGACATGTGATGTCTGATCCAAATCCTCAATCGGTACTACTGGATTATATAATGTAGTCTTTACTATTCTGGGATAAGTAGCTCACATTGTCAGTGTTAGTTTCATGCCCTTACTTTGCCAGATCAAGTAGCCCCATCTGTATCGTGAGAGGCTAACCACTGCTATCTCTACAGAGGTGTAGGAAGATGTTTCGGTACAGGAGGTCCAAGGGCTTTTTTTTTTTTAGCACTAAATTATGGGGGGGGGGGGGGGGCGCCAACCCATGGAGCCCCGCCCCCTTCATACTCCATTGCTGAAGATGTGGTGTGATAGTAGAATGTGCAGGAATTGGCTCTTCTTTTAATGACCAGGGTTTCATCCAGAAATTTTTGTCTGGGGGGGTCAAAATTAAAGTGGACTAGGTAATAATTTTAAGTAATACTTTTTGCTATCTAAAATAATAGATTCCCTAATCTCACAACTAAGCAGAAATACTCTGAGTAAACTTTTCACTTTTTTTTGCCCTTGAAAGTACAGCTATCAATTAACCCCATTAGCAACCCCAATAATAAAAAAAAAAAAGCAATAAAAAAAAAAATACAGAATTGGAAAAGCTTCTGGATTTTTATGGAAAGCCTACCACAGTTGAATATGATAGAGAGACATTTTCAGCTCCAGCTGATGTCAGCATACATGAGACAAGGTTGGAATGGAAAGGATTTAAATCCCTTTTGTTTAAAGAAATGAAGGGATTTTCACTTCAAAAACTAGCATTACAGTTCTTCAAAAGTGAGGCAAAATTTGTGACGTTTCCCAATATCAAGACCTTGCTCTCTATAGCTATGGTTTTGCCCATGTCGACAGCAACAGTGGAACGGTCATTTAGTGACAGGAAACAAATCAAGAATCGACTTCGTAATAGACTTCAACCTTCTTCACTGTCGAAGTTAATGATGATAGCCATAGAAGGCCCACAACTTGACGAGGTTGATTTTGATGCTGTACTGTCACTGTGGAAATCGATAAAGCCCAGACGAATTTAGTTGTGATGCAAAAATACTGAACTCTGATTGTTTTTCCAATATAATATGACTTTTTTGTAGGCAATTAACTTTAATAGGTAGGTAAAAAAGTGGGGGGGATATCCCCCCCTGGCATATTGACTGGGGGGGGGGGGGGGGTCAAAAAAAAACCCTGTCCCCCCCCCTGGATGAAACCCTGATGACTGTCCTGCAACGAAATAGAATTTTTGGTTAAATGTAATTAATTAAAATGAATTGATTGATTTTGAGGTTACTGAAAATTGTTCATTTGTTAAAAGCTGCCACAAGTCACACGAGATATTCAACAACAGCCAATGAGTGGGTAATGATTGCACACATGTATGTGACCAGTGGCTGTGAGATGAGTGCACACATGTATGTGACCAGTGGCTGTGAGATGAGTGCACACATGTATGTGACCAGTGGCTGTGAGATGAGTGCACACATGTATGTGACCAGTGGCTGTGACCAGATGGAGTGCACACATGTATGTGACCAGTGGCTGTGAGATGAGTGGGTAATGATTGTACATGTATGTATGTACCAGTGGCTGTGAGATGAGTGGGTAATGATTGTACACATGTATGTGACCAGTGGCTGTGAGATGAGTGGGTAATGATACATGATGTGACCAGTGGCTGTGAGATGAGTGTGGTAATGATTGTACACATGTATGTGACCAGTGGCTGTGAGATGATGAGGTGGGGGCTGTGAATGATTGCACACATGTATGTGACCGTGGCTGTGAGTGAGTGGGGTAATGATTGCAGTAGTGACCAGTGGCTGTGAGATGAGTGGGTAATGATTGTACACATGTGTGTGACCAGTGGCTGTGAGATGAGTGGGTAATGATTGTACACATGTGTGTGACCAGTGGCTGTGAGATGAGTGGGTAATGATTGTACACATGTATGTGACCAGTGGCTGTGAGATGAGTGGGTAATGATTGTACACATGTATGTGACCAGTGGCTGTGAGATGAGTGGGTAATGATTGCACACATGTGTGTGACCAGTGGCTGTGAGATGAGTGGGTAATGATTGCACACATGTATGTGACCAGTGGCTGTGAGATGAGTGGGTAATGATTGTACACATGTATGTGACCAGTGGCTGTGAGATGAGTGGGTAATGATTGCACACATGTATGTGACCAGTGGACTGTGAGATGAGTGGGTAATGATTGCACACATGTATGTGACCAGTGGCTGTGAGATGAGTGGGTAATGATTGTACACATGTATGTGACCAGTGGCTGTGAGATGAGTGGGTAATGATTGCACACATGTATGTGACCAGTGGCTGTGAGAGAAACCCATTGTTTTCACATAATTAAAAAATCAGATTTTATGCAGTAATTAAATAGGTCAAGCAAGGAAGAGAGGTTTACTGGCTGTACTTTATTGGGGCATGTCCATGAACTATAGAGACATTTAGACCACATGGTCAACTCCATCACAAAAATTTACTCGAGAGAGAATCACATTTAAAGTTTTACAAGTGATTTCTGTATGCAGACCGAAAACTTGCATGAAAAAAGCTAGTAAGCGTTTGCCTTTTAGTGTTACTAGTTTTATTGGGTAAGGTGTAGTTTGCATTGTGAGCTATTCTTGTGTGTGAGACCAGCAGTGAGGAAGTGGATCTTGTGATAATAAATCAGTGAAATTAATTGGCCTCAATTTTTTTCTAAAAAAACAAAACAAAATTGTTATTGGTATTATCAATCATCCTAGGTTAGGGAGATGTGGGGCGAGAAAGGGAATGTGAGATTCCAGTTTCTCCCTCCCCCTTCTCATACACCTTCTGCCTGTGTTGTATTAGTATGAGTACAAGCACGGGTAACTGCTATTCGGGATTGACAGCATGCGTAGCATGAGTGAAATAGCACGAGACTTTGCCTCGTGCTATTTCAATTGCTTTACGAGTGCTATTGATCCCTAATAGCACTTGTTACCCGAGCTATCACTCGCTAATAATAGGCCAGCTTTTTAAAAAGTCATTTGCACTGTAGCTACACTGTATCGTTCACTCACTATCTCTGTAACTCAGGATTAGCTTCCGCTGGAACTTTGTTTTCAACCTGCAGTTCTCTGGACAGCCATCTACAGTTCCTCCTAATCTGTTGAAATATAATTCGTCTAATATTATGGGTAGAATTTCTACACTAAAGAATGGCATAGACTCCAACTAAAAACTACTCAAACTGTACGTTTCCAACGCTAAAGCTGCACACATGTGCACTTACCCGTACTATTTCACTTAGTTACCTGCTATTTCACTTTCCCCCCTGCGTTTTCCTCGTAATTTTTGAATGGGCAATTTACCTCACGTACTATTATGAATTTAATTTCTGATTCAGTGACCAATGTTGTTCTAGGTCAATAGACGTGTGAAGACATGCCCTCCAGCTATTGTTAGTATTTCTACCCTCTATTGAAGTGTGGTTGTTCTAGACACGTGGTCTCATTGTGCATGAGCGTGTTAGCATGTGTTCCTATGTATGTCATGCTAGGTATAGTTCTGGTACACCAGACAGGCTAGGTACAGTTCTGGTACGCCAGACAGGCTAGGTACAATTCTGGTACACGAGACAGGCTAGGTACAGTTCTGGTACGCCGGACAGGCTAGGTATAGTTCTGGTACACCAGACAGGCTAGGTACAGTTCTAGTACACCAGACAGGCTAGGTACAGTTCTGGTACACCAGACAGGCTAGGTACAGTTCTAGTACGCCAGACAGGCTAGGTACAGTTCTGGTACACCAGACAGGCTAGGTACAGTTCTAGTACACCAGACAGGCTAGGTACAGTTCTGGTATACCAGACAGGCTAGGTACAGTTCTAGTGCGCCAGACAGGCTAGGTACAGTTCTAGTACACCACACAGGCTAGGTACAGTTCTAGTATACCAGACAGGCTAGGTACAGTTCTAGTACACCACACAGGCTAGGTACAGTTCTAGTATACCAGACAGGCTAGGTACAGTTCTGGTACACCAGACAGGCTAGGTACAGTTCTGGTACACCAGACAGGCTAGGTACAGTTCTGGTACACCAGACAGGCTAGGTACAGTTCTAGTACACCAGACAGGCTAGGTACAGTTCTGGTATACCAGACAGGCTAGGTACAGTTCTAGTGTGCCAGACAGGCTAGGTACAGTTCTGGTACACCAGACAGGCTAGGTACAGTTCTAGTACACAAGACAGGCTAGGTACAGTTCTGGTACACCAGACAGGCTAGGTACAGTTCTGGTACACCAGACAGGCTAGGTACAGTTCTAGTACACAAGACAGGCTAGGTACAGTTCTGGTACACCAGACAGGCTAGGTACAGTTCTGGTACACCAGACAGGCTAGGTACAGTTCTAGTACACAAGACAGGCTAGGTACAGTTCTGGTACACCAGACAGGCTAGGTACAGTTCTGGTACACCAGACAGGCTAGGTACAGTACACCAGACAGGCTAGGTACAGTTCTAGTACACCAGACAGGCTAGGTACAGTTCTGGTACACCAGACAGGCTAGGTACAGTTCTGGTACACCAGACAGGCTAGGTACAGTTCTGGTACACCACACAGGCTAGGTACAGTTCTGGTACACCAGACAGGCTAGGTACAGTTCTGGTACACCAGACAGGCTAGGTACAGTTCTGGTACACCAGACAGGCTAGGTACAGTTCTGGTACACCAGACAGGCTAGGTACAGTTCTAGTACACCACACAGGCTAGGTGCAGTTCTGGTGCACCAGACAGGCTAGGTACAGTTCTGGTACACCAGACAGGCTAGGTACAGTTCTGGTATACACCAGACAGGCTAGGTTCAGTTCTAGTACACCAGACAGGCTAGGTACAGTTCTGGTACACCAGACAGGCTAGGTACAGTTCTGGTACACCAGACAGGCTAGGTACAGTTCTGGTACACCAGACAGGCTAGGTACAGTTCTAGTACACAAGACAGGCTAGGTACAGTTCTGGTACACCAGACAGGCTAGGTACAGTTCTGGTACACCAGACAGGCTAGGTACAGTTCTAGGTACACCAGACAGGCTAGGTACAGTTCTGGTACACCAGACAGGCTAGGTACAGTTCTGGTACGCCAGACAGGCTAGGTACAGTTCTGGTACGCCAGACAGGCTAGGTACAGTTCTGGTACACCAGACAGGCTAGGTACAGTTCTAGTACACCAGACAGGCTAGGTACTGTTCTAGTACACCAGACAGGCTAGGTACAGTTCTAGTACACCAGACAGGCTAGGTACTGTTCTAGTACACAAGACAGGCTAGGTACAGTTCTGATACACCAGACAGGCTAGGTACAGTTCTGGTACGCCAGACAGGCTAGGTACAGTTCTGGTACGCCAGACAGGCTAGGTACAGTTCTGGTACGCCAGACAGCTAAACGTTACAGTTTTATTTAAGCATATGTAGACTGAAGGCAGTAAACTATTTTAATCTTCCAATATTCTGAATAGCACCTCATGGTGTAGTCCTTGCTGTGGTCCTCATGGTGTAGTCCTTGCTGTGGTCCTCATGGTGTAGTCCTTGCTGTGGTCCTCATGGTGTAGTCCTTGCTGTGGTCCTCATGGTGTAGTCCTTGCTGTGGTCCTCATGGTGTAGTCCTTGCTGTGGTCCTCATGATGTAGTTCTTGATGTGGTCCTCATGATGTAGTTCTTGATGTGGTCCTCATGGTGTAGTTCTTGCTGTGGTCCTCATGGTGTAGTTCTTGATGTGGTCCTCATGGTGTAGTTCTTGCTGTGGTCCTCATGGTGTAGTCCTTGCTGTGGTCCTCATGTTGTAGTCCTTGCTGTGGTCCTCATGGTGTAGTCCTTGCTGTGGTCCTCATGGTGTAGTCCTTGCTGTGGTCCTCATGGTGTAGTCCTTGCTGTGGTCCTCATGGTGTAGTCCTTGCTGTGGTCCTCATGGTGTAGTCCTTGCTGTGGTCCTCATGGTGTAGTCCTTGCTGTGGTCCTAATGGTGTAGTTCTTGCTGTGGTCCTCATGGTGTAGTCCTTGCTGTGGTCCTCATGGTGTAGTTCTTGCTGTGGTCCTCATGATGTAGTTCTTGATGTGGTCCTCATGGTGTAGTTCTTGCTGTGGTCCTCATGGTGTAGTTCTTGCTGTGGTCCTCATGGTGTAGTTCTTGCTGTGGTCCTCATGGTGTAGTCCTTGCTGTGGTCCTCATGGTGTAGTCCTTGCTGTGGTCCTCATGGTGTAGTCCTTGCTGTGGTCCTCATGATGTAGTTCTTGATGTGGTCCTCATGATGTAGTTCTTGATGTGGTCCTCATGGTGTAGTTCTTGCTGTGGTCCTCATGGTGTAGTTCTTGATGTGGTCCTCATGGTGTAGTTCTTGCTGTGGTCCTCATGGTGTAGTCCTTGCTGTGGTCCTCATGTTGTAGTCCTTGCTGTGGTCCTCATGGTGTAGTCCTTGCTGTGGTCCTCATGGTGTAGTCCTTGCTGTGGTCCTCATGGTGTAGTCCTTGCTGTGGTCCTCATGGTGTAGTTCTTGATGTGGTCCTCATGGTGTAGTTCTTGATGTGGTCCTCATGGTGTAGTCCTTGCTGTGGTCCTCATGGTGTAGTCCTTGCTGTGGTCCTCATGGTGTAGTTCTTGCTGTGGTCCTCATGGTGTAGTCCTTGCTGTGGTCCTCATGTTGTAGTCCTTGCTGTGGTCCTCATGGTGTAGTCCTTTCTGTGGTCCTCATGGTGTATCCTAGCTGTGTCCTCATGTGTATCCTTGCCTGTGTCCTCATGGGTAGTCCTTGCTGTGGTCTCATGGTGTAATTCTTGCTGTGGTCTCAGATAGTTCTTTGATGTGGTCCCTCATGGTGTAGTCCTTGGCTTGGTCCCTCATGTTTGTAGTCCTTTCTGTGGGTCCTCATGTGTATATCCTTGCTGTGGTCCTCATGTGTTAGTCCTTGTGTGGTCCTCATGTGTAGGTAGTCCGTGCTGTGGTCCTCATGGTGTAGTTTCTGATGTTGTCCTCATGGTGTAGTTTTCTTGATTGGTCCATGTGTAGTCCTTGCTGTGGGTCCTCATGGTGTATCCTTGCTGTGGTCCTCTGGTGTAGTTTCTTGCTGTGGTCCTCATGGTGTTAGTCCTTGCTGTGGGTCCTCCTTGTGTCCTTGCCTGTGTCTCATGGTGTAGTCCTTTCTGTGGTCCTCATGGTGTAGTCCTTGCTGTGGTCCTCATGGTGTAGTCCTTGCTGTGGTCCTCATGGTGTAGTCCTTGCTGTGGTCCTCATGGTGTAGTCCTTGCTGTGGTCCTCATGGTGTAGTTCTTGCTGTGGTCCTCATGATGTAGTTCTTGATGTGGTCCTCATGGTGTAGTTCTTGCTGTGGTCCTCATGATGTAGTTCTTGATGTGGTCCTCATGGTGTAGTTCTTGATGTGGTCCTCATGGTGTAGTCCTTGCTGTGGTCCTCATGGTGTAGTCCTTGCTGTGGTCCTCATGGTGTAGTCCTTGCTGTGGTCCTCATGGTGTAGT
>WLWD01005253.1_pt1 | contig 15134 bp, 8 predicted proteins | sample 6712731 | NCBI WGS metagenome assembly WLWD01 (sample SAMN12718690, study PRJNA576275) | sponge metagenome | isolation source: marine sponge | host: Mycale hentscheli | place: New Zealand: South Island, Marlborough, Capsize Point | collected 2014-11-01
TTCTTGCATGCACTAAGTTTAAAAGGACTTAGCAGCTGTTGTGCTATTACCACATTGTGGTTAATTTGAGGCTACTCTTTTTGACACTACATAAGTAATGCATAATATAAGCGCATTTTGAAAATCATATATTTATGTTGTGCAATTACTCCCCGACTTTATTTTCTTTTAGGTTCAGTATTTTGGGAAGTTGCGATGTTTTGCCTCATGCTCGTGTGATCCTATTAATAGCATCGTATTAGGTAAGGGATGTTATGAATAGGCACACATCGTGTACATTTCTCAGTTAGTCCAGCATTGTAAGGACGTTGCAGTGTATTATACTACAATATTGCAATATTGGTATTTCTGATACTCTTACTAATAATAAGAACATCGCACCTTACCGATTGAGTAATGGTGCTGCTGTAAATTCTCATATTTAAAACTTCGACGGCTTATTAACATCCAATAACTAATTAATAATCTATTGCATGATTGATTGATTTAATGACTCAATTGGAGTAGACCAGTCGATCAAGTACTGATAATTATATTAGCTGCTACTCTAAATAATATAATATTCGTATGGTTTTGAATGGTTCTAGTTCTGAGATATATAATACTTTAATTGAGATATGTTTAAAAAAAAAGAGTTGGATTAATTTCAAATTTGTATGTGTTCAATTATTTCAATGTGAAGTCATTTATTTCTGTTCATATCTAGTTTCTTTCTCCAAGTTTATACTTTACTTTGAATTGTCATGTGGCCTTTTTATCAGCTGAACTTCTGTCTCTGGAATGTTCAGGAAGTTTGGTATTTACAGCAGGGGATATTTACAATAAAGTTTGAAATGAAATAATTCTGTAAGCAGAAGAAATTGTTTAATTAATATAATGTTATATAGAGAGAGTGTTATCACAGCTAATGTACACTACAAGAACTTCTTAAATCTGTGGCTGTTGATATTCTGTAGCTAATTGAGGAGTTTGAGTAACATCGTTGCTATTGCTCTGTACGTGGTAAAGGGTCTCCAGCGGGTAGTACTCCGGTGGATGCGCTGCTGCAAGGGTCAGTTCGCGCTAACTCATCAGACGATAGAGATAACTCCTCCCACGAGGCAGTCAATATGGCCGGCAGACGCAAGACTCTGTTGACGGCCAAGAACAGGGTGAGAGAAGACTTGCATGGAGACTAGGAGTTAGTTGTGTGTTAGTTTATCTGCTTGCAATGAATTGACCCGACATTTCAACTTGCCTTGTGTGAGGCTTTAAATATATAGTTATTGGGTAAGCAATGAATACTGTAATAATTGCAGCTGACAAAGACAGAAGTAATGGAGTAGTTAGTGTAGGTGTTGATGGGATCTCATTAATGGAGTAGTTAGTGTAGGTGTTGATGGGATCTCATTAATGGAGTAGTTAGTGTAGGTGTTGATGGGATCTCATTAATGGAGTAGTTAGTGTAGGTGTTGATGGGATCTCATTAATGGAGTAGCTAGTGTAGGTGTTGATGGGATCTCATTAATGGAGTAGTTAGTGTAGGTGTTGATGGGATCTCATTAATGGAGTAGCTAGTGTAGGTGTTGATGGGATCTCATTAATGAAGTAGCTAGTGTAGGTGTTGATGGGATCTCATTAATGGAGTAGCTAGTGTAGGTGTTGATGGGATCTCATTAATGGAGTAGCTAGTGTAGGTGTTGATGGGATCTCATTAATGGAGTAGTTAGTGTAGTGTTGAGGTGGGATTCATTAATGGAGTAGTTAGTGTAGGTGTTGATGGGATCTCATTAATGGAGTAGTTAGTGTAGGTGTTGATGGGATCTCATTAATGGAGTAGCTAGTGTAGGTGTTGATGGGATCTCATTAATGGAGTAGTTAGTGTAGGTGTTGATGGGATCTCATTAATGGAGTAGTTAGTGTAGGTGTTGATGGGATCTCATTAATGGAGTAGCTAGTGTAGGTGTTGATGGGATCTCATTAATGGAGTAGTTAGTGTAGGTGTTGATGGGATCTCATTAATGGAGTAGTTAGTGTAGGTGTTGATGGGATCTCATTAATGGAGTAATTAGTGTAGGAGGTGTTGATGGGATCTCATTAATGGAGTAGTAGTGTAGGTGTTGATGGATCTCTCATTAATGGAGTATTTTAGTGTAGAGTGTTGATGGGATCTCATTAATGGAGTAGTTAGTGTAGGAGGTGTTGATGGGATCTCATTAATGGAGTAATTAGTGTAGGAGGTGTTGATGGGATCTCATTAATGGAGTAGTTAGTGTAGGAGGTGTTGATGGGATCTCATTAATGGAGTAGTTAGTGTAGGAGGTGTTGATGGGATCTCATTAATGGAGTAGTTAGTGTAGGTGTTGATGGGATCTCATTAATGGAGTAATTAGTGTAGGAGGTGTTGATGGGATCTCATTAGTGGAGTAATTAGTGTAGGAGGTGTTGATGGGATCTCATTAATTAAACTATTTATTTGACGACACATTCATGGAATTTTTTTTTGCGCACACCATATTGAAGGATGGGCAGGTGGCCTCACCTACTTACAGCTTTTAGCACACCTGGTGGTAACGAGTCTAGCATGTGGACTATATCACAGTTTGAACTAAAACACGGGGCAAAATTGGAATTTCCTGCAGTGACGTTGAACGGGACTGCCTAGCAAGTGGAAGGCTTTATCCCGGTGAGGTATTCACAGACCTCGAACAAACGGGCTCGTAGCCAACCTGACCGAGGCAAGACTCACTAGCGAGTGTTTGAACGACGAAGTCCTAAGTAAAGGGCGTGATCTTCTAAGTTGAACGAGTCCCCGCCTCTTTCCCAACCAATACGTAGGCAAGAGGTCGTAAATCTCTGCTGCCGTATAGTCAAACTTAGACCCTTCTTTGATACTGTCTTGCCTATGAGACAGTATAGTCAATGAATACCCTGATTGAAAAGGAATAACAAGATTAACAAATAAGAAATAGTGAAATACCAATATGTGACAAGCTCTGGGAAAACCAGGAATTTCGGGCAAAAATTGAAATTGAGATATAGGCTCCAGAACTAAGTCTTCGGAAAAATTCTTTCTTTCAACTATTTTTGTTTTTTGCAGAATTAGTCTTAGTGACCCTTACTCTAAGTCTATGCCAAATTTCAAATGTCAAAACAACTTAAAGACCTCAAGCGTGCTATGGAAAGACAAGCTACTTTTTATTCTCTCTCGTTCTCGAGGTACAATAAACGGGGAATGGGTGGAGTTTCAGACAAGCAGCAAAAAAAAACGGCATAGCTTTGAGACTATTGCATGCACTCTACAGCTTACCTCTGGCTGAAAGTTTACTACTACATTGAGTAGAGTAGCCAAGGATTCCGACAAGACAGGCTCCGAGACGCTCTGAAAGCTAAAAAGAACTCTACGCAAAACTTCGTTAGTTGCCGTTAAAAAGCGGCTGCACAATTTATTTGCGTATGCGGAGTACGCCGTTAAGTATACGGAAACGTTAATTATACCGGAAGTGGATATTCAATTTATGTTTTCACGATTTCTAGTTCAATTGCTTTGCTGAATACAGCCCAGTTCAACTGCCAGTTTCTGTGCGAGTCAAAGGTTTTACCCTCCAGTATTTTAGCACTAAGTTGAGATAAATTGTAGCTTTTTATTAACATAAAAAACTCATTTTTTTTGGTTTGCCAGAAATGCCTGGTTTTCCCAGAGCCTGTCACATATAGTTAATGAAGATACAAAGTTCTGATATAGATGAGCTGCAAGTGAAGCACACAAGTAGGGAAATGAGTGGAAAGTTAATAATAAAACAAAACTAAAAATGTCATAGCAACATAAACAAGTTTTGAAGAACGGGCGAACATCGACGAACTTCGACGAATGACGAACATCGACGAACTTCAACAATAACGCAATGTGCAGGGGGTGAGGCTCAAGCCTGAACAGACGTATTTAGGAAATTTCATGTTTGTTTTTTCTCACTGTTACGGTGGAGGGTAAGGCTATATTTTTCTAGATGTTGGGCATTTAGCCCCGCCCTCTCAGGAATGGTGGTAAAAAATGAATTTCCTAAGTACGTGACTATAGGAAATTCTAGTTTTTGCCTGTGAAATGGATGCATTAAGTTCTTCTATACCTTATGCAATGGCTGAAATTCAATCCACTAGTACTATGTTTAGTATTGTCATATGACAGATTGGTAAATTTGCTGGAGCTGCACAATTTATTATTATTGGTATTTGTATGAGTAATAGCACGGGTAACCGTGCTATTCGGGATTAATAGCATGAGTAACGTGATTGAAATAGCACGAGGCGAAGCCGAGTGTTATTTCAATTGTTTTACGAGTGCTATTGATCCCTAATAACACAGGTTACCCGTGCTATCACTCACTAATAGTAGGCCAGCTTTTAAATAAGTCATTTGCAATTGTAGCTATTTATATCGTTCACTCACTATCTCCTTATTTCAGGATTAGCTTCCACTAGAACTTCGTTTTCAACGTGCGGCTCCTCCTGATCCGTTGAAAAACATTCCATCTAATACGGATAGAGCTTCTGTGGTAAAGAATGACATTGTCTCCAACTAGAAACTACTCGAGCTGTACGTTTCCAAGGTTAACACTGCACGCGTGCGCACTTACCCATACTATTACACTTAGCTACCGAGGTATTTCACTTAGTTTCCACTTAGTTACTGAGGTATTTCAATTAGTTACGCGCTATTTCACTTTCCCCGTGCGATTTCAATTGAACAGCGATTTTTCCCATACATTTTTGAATGGGCAACTTATGCGCCATACTATTAAGGTATGAATGTTCTATTTAGCATGGTGCTGTTCTATCTATATCATAATACTATTCTATTTATATCAGTATACTGTTCTACTTATTGCATGATCCTGTTCTATTTATAGCATGATCATGTTCTATTTATAGCATGATCCTGTTCTATTTATAGCATGTTGGTGATCAACGCATATTCTCAGTATCCAAGGGTGTGACTACTATCAGGTACGCGCCCAAGAATAACTTAATGGTGACAGGCGGACTGGATCAGATCATCAGGATCTGGAATCCCTTCATAACTGGGTAAGGGGTCGATACCATTTTAATGTAACAACCATGATAAAGTTAGGGTTACCTCACAAAGTTCAGTAAATTTGGAATTGCTCATAATGTACCACAACTAGAATATCCCCGTGTGGCATGGTTAATTCCAGATCTTAAAATTACTGCTAAAATTAATATTTTAAGCGATGATTTCAGGATATGAATTAATAATCCACTTTGAAATAGTTATGTGATTATTATGTTTGTGGTATTCTAATTTAATTGCTCCCATAGATTGTGTTGCATTAAGAACTAGGATATTAAATGAGAAAATGAGAAATACATTTCTTGATATTCAAAATTCTTAATTTTTGGGACATTCAGTTTATTAACTTAATTTCTCCAGAGACTTTGTAGTTAATTTATATTGATGAAGAATAATGGAACGTCTATCTTCTTACTGCAGCACCACGGGTATGATCCTCTACACTGGCTAGCTATTACCAAGGTCAAAAGAATTGTAACTAGCATAAATGTAGATTGTAGCTCAAGAAATAATTCATATTAGCTAACAGCTATGTTACAGTCTTGCCGCAATATTCTGGATTAATGGTAGCTTTTGCAGTATGTACAAAACTGGAAAGGAAAGGAGCTGCACATGCGGTAAAGGGACACACTTACTATCCATCCAATATATATATATAATATATATATATAATACTTATAGCACGAGTCAGAGTACAATATGGGAAAATATTTTACGAGCACGCAAAATATTTTCACGAGCCAAAGGCGAGTGAAAATGTGGCGTGAGAGTAAAATATCATTCCCGTATTGTACGACGAGTGTGATAAGTGATTTATTGCTTCTTTGAAATTTTTCTCACCCGGTTACAATACAATTTTCATTGATTTTACTCGCTACGCGCGCGCTACAAGGAGCGTACAATATAAACCGTACAATATGGGAGAATACAGAACGCTCGCGTGATGCGGAAATATTCAAGTAAAAATATCAAAGCTGCAATAAATTATATAATATATATATATATGTGTGACCGTCTACAGGAAAACCGGGCACAACGCGGCACCCTTCGAAAAAAAATTTTTTTGCACTTACAGAGTTGTCGGCGTCCAGATATTGAGCTCTCCAAGTTTTATCGTCGTAGCTTAAGTCGTTCCCACTATAATAGACCTAACCGTTCTCTTCCGTCGGCTTGAAACAATACATTTTTAAGAAATCGATCTTTTCTCGATATTTACGCACGCCGCGTTGTGCCCGGTTTTCCTGTAGACTGTCATATATATATATATTATATTATATTATATATATATATATATATATATATATATATATATATAACAAATACCCAATTTTCAATTGTCCACCCCTGATAGTATCTTGCTCACTCACACTAGCTCAATAATTCTGTAGGTCTTTGTAATAGTTAGCTAGCTAGCTTCTTAATAGTAATGCTGGGGGTTCGCACCTTTGGTGTTCCATTGATGCAGCATCTTTTACAGATGCTTGTAGGAGCTGCCTTGATGTGGTGAAGCTACTATAATGCTAGTTTGTCTCGTAATCTGATGTTGCTAGAAATGTCCATATTTAATTTGACACTTCCAGAAAAAATTGCAAAAATTACCTACTATTTTTATTAGTAATGTTGCGCCATGTTCACTTTAAAGCAAAGTTTATTTTAAGAGCTTAAATGATGTTACCGGAATGAAAGACCTAGTAAAGCACCCTACAGGGAGTATTCTTTAAATTTAAACCGCCATGGTAAATAATTACTTCTGTTAGAAATGCATGACACTTTACATACCTCAGGTGAAATAAACCCGAAAGAAAGCCTGTGACAGTATAGCTAACAAAATGTTTTTCAGTTATTCTTTATATTCAAAAGCATGTTAGTAATCATCTCTTTAACCGATTATCGCCGAATTACGTGTTTCCGCGTAAAGCACAAGGGTGCTTCACAGCGCGGGTTACGCATTTTTGTGTAACCGCTATTGTACCCGCTTCAATTAGCTACCAGCAGCAATCGCAAATGTTTCAAGTGTCTCATTTCAATTTTTTGTATTTCAGGAAGTCCTGTATCTGAAGAACGTATAAACAAAACATGGAAATGTTATATTAGATAATTGATTTTTTTTAACATAGGAAAACCACTGCACCATTACATATTTCAATTACACCATTACATATTTCAATTCATATGCTTTGGCTAGCCAAATGACACACATATGATGTTGCCAGAATGAACAGACAGTGCCACTACTGTATCTATTGTGAAACTGAAATAACAGCTGCTTCGTTATATGTGACCGTCTACAGGAAAACCGGGCACAACGCGGCGTGCGTAAATATCGAGAAAAGATCGATCGATTTCTTAAAAATGTATTGTTTCAAGCCGACGGAAGGGAACGGTTAGGTCTATTATAGTGGGAACGACTTATTAGAAATGAGGAGACTTTGGAAGATCAATAGTATCCTTTACAGTGGAGCTGTGAGAAGCCATAGAATGAACTAGCTTTATTTAGCCTCGCCAAACCAGCAACTAACCGCGAGTAAAGCAAGGGCAAGAGTGTGGTGACGATCTTTACCTTGTGAAGAAAATAATTGACTATGAAAAGTGGTCGGGCCATTGCCCGAGCTGCCCGACAGCCGCAGCCGCCTATGATGGAGGAGGAATTACTACTCTTTCAGATCATTCTGATTCCTTAATAACTGAAGCATTCTTGGAGTACGGCTCTCTAACTAAATATGCAGCTTTCATTCTGTTAGAGCATTAAAGCAAAATAAGTAACAACCACCTATGTGGGAGATGTTGAAGCTTTCTTTTTTATAGTGTAATATAACTAAGTCTGCTACCTGGTTCACCTGATGAGGAACAAGGTCAGTAGAAAGATGCACTTGATCCAGTTGAGTCAATTTGGAAACAAACTGAAATAAAGTGTTTCTCTTTGCTATTTAAGTACTGGCACCCACCCACATACACACACACACACACACACACACACACACACACACACACAGTAGCAGAGCAGGTGTTTCAAAGAGGAAGGTGAAAGCAAAAGGAGAAGGCAAAAGGCAATTAATTGTAATAAGTGGTTGGAATCAGCGAGGTAAGGGGGTGTAGGTTTAAAAGGGAACGGAAGAGAAGGCAAAAAGGCGAGCGATTAGCTAATTTTAACTAAAAAGCAGGTGGAATCGACAGTAAAGGCGGTGTCGGTTTCAAAAAGGAAGGCGAAAGTACCAAAAAGAAGGAAAAAGTTTCGCAAAGCTTAAGTCTGCAATCACGACAGTAAGATAGTAAGACAGAAGATTCAGAAGCAGGAGAGGTAGAAAGGGCTGAAGAAAAGAAAGGGTGGGGGATAAGAAAAGCTGAGATTGTTCAGAAAAAAGGGAGATGGAGAGTCAAACTTATATAACCTTAACCAATGGTAGAGATTGATAACTGAGCAAGATAACTTATGCTACTGCATTCTTACTTTGCAATACATCTAGCGCCACTATGTGGCAGGGTACCTGCTAGTTATTATTATTATTATTATTATTATTATTATTATTATTATTATTATTATTATTATTATTGTTATTATTAATGACAGTCAACTGTTACTGAGAGAAGTGGACCATAAAAAACTGAACATTTCTTATGCTATTAATTTGTAATGTGAAATAGTTTCAATATCTGTCTTGCCTTCTCTGGCGATATTATCATGTGATTAATATTTGTGTGTGTGTGGTGCAGTAAGCCAGTAGCTCATCTGTACGGCCAGGGATCTCCAGTGTTCGGGATACAGTTAGACAATCAAGAGGAGAAGATATACAGCATTGGGAATGACAACACTATCAAGGTATGGGAATGACAACACTATAAAGGTATGGGAATGACAACACTATAAAGGAATGGGAATGACAACACTATAAAGGTATGGGAATGACAACACTATAAAGGTATGGGAATGACAACACTATAAAGGTATGGGAATGACAACACTATAAAGGAATGGGAATGACAACACTATAAAGGTATGGGAATGACAACACTATAAAGGTATGGGAATGACAACACTATAAAGGTATGGGAATGACAACACTATAAAGGTATGGGAATGGCAACACTATAAAGGTATGGGAATGACAACACTATAAAGGTATGGGAATGACAACACTATAAAGGTATGGGAATGACAACACTATAAAGGTATGGGAATGACAACACTATAAAGGTACAATCCAATATTTCTGTCTCGTTTTTAAATGCGCTCAATACAGTGCATTGATAACCTCATGCAGTTCTTAGGGAGATTGTGTGAGGTTCAGGTCAGTAGATGGTAAATAGGAAATGGTGTGTGTGTGTGCATGTGTGTGTGTTTGTGTGTGTGTGTTTGTGTGTGTCTTTGTATGTGTCTTTGTATGTGTTTGTGTGTTTGTGTGTGTTTGTGTGTGTGTGTGTTTGTGTGTGTCTTTGTATGTGTGTGTGTTTGTGTGTGTGTATGTTTGTGTGTGTGTGTTTGTGTTTGTGTGTGTGTGTTTGTGTGTGTCTTTGTATGTGTGTATGTGTGTGTGTGTGTGTGTGTTTGTGTTTGTGTGTGATGCAGCAATAATGAGAGTTTAACAGTTTGACTTTCAATAAACTGTAGTTTTTAGCAGCACACTGAATAGATGATATAAGTGGGTGTGTTCATTCAACTTCACTTACATATTACTGTCGTATCTATTCACATGCCGAACATTATCCGACACATGCTTCAATATTTCTATGGAGACTCCTTTACAAACAAAAAGCTAATTGACAGGATGTGGGATAGAGCCTGGTCTTATCTGACCAATCAGAATCTATACATACGTTACGTGGTACACGATGAATAGATCACTGGTCACATTCATTTAGTTACCAGTGACGGCCAAAATTATTCTTGTCAGCCAAAATATTCTTTTGTGAAGGATGATGCAGTTAATATAATTACTGTTTTAAAGTGTGTGTTTGATATAAAAGTGGCAGTCAGTATGAAAATGTTTACAATCTACTGGGCTCAGAATGTAGTCCAGTGACGCCATCAATTTGTCCCATGGGACCATAGAAAAATCCCATGGTTTGATATTTGTATAATTCGAAACTTTCACTCCAAGGAACCTCTAGTTGTGCTAGCCTTAAGTTAATGGTCACATGACTGGTACATCCCATAAGTGGGTAGGTGGGTTTTTGCCCTCCCCTCTCCTCGATAACCCCTTGATGCTAGTGACCCTAGATGTTGTCCCAAATCCATACTATCGACTATTATATGTTAATACGATCATAAGACACTCCCATGTGAGTGGGTGTGGTCTCCTAGGACTACCCAAGGACAATAAACAGCAAATCCTCACAGCAATGCTATTCACACACTTACACTAGAGGAGGTTACATTCAACTGAAGAGTTAATTAATATCATGGTATGGTATGATCCAGCTTTGTTTCTTTATTTATTTATTTTTTATCCCGGCCATAGTTTTGAGCAATAATAAATTTTATTATTGTTATTATTGTTGTTGTTGTTACTGTTTTATTGTTGTTTTTGTTTATTGTTGTTAAGATGTGGAATCTGGCTGACCACGCCTGCATGTTGACCCTCATCCCTTCAGCCCACAAGATAACTTCACCAGTGGAGTGTGAGTTGGAATGGAATGCAGTAGCATTAGTCCAGGCTTTGTTGTAGCTAGTCAACTTGTTTCCTATGTCATAAGATGAAATTCTTTGGATGAATGAAGTCCATAGTCCTCCACCCTTAATTAGAACATAGAATCTACACATGGAAAGGGTCGTTGGCTCTAAATGGCTTGGTATTGTAAGCTAATTTTTCAAATGTGTATATAGAGTACCATTATGCGTGTATGTAGTGGGTGTGGCCTAAGCACAAAGAGCTGGGTTTCAAATATCTGTGGTTTAACAGAGAACTAGTCCACAAATATCTGGGTTTAATTAAGGGTGCTCACACACCGCCTACGCGCTCAACCCACGCAAACCTATAAAGAATCAATTGACGTTAATTGACTGCTGCCAAGGATCGTAACTTCAATGTCGTACGTTGCAGAGCTCTACTAACGTGGGAACTGGGAAGACAGGCAGGCTAACAGGAAGCCTACCAAAAATGGCGGAGAAATTCACCGATGCCTAGGAGTTATGAAGCTACTTAGTTTCTTACTAAAAGCAACTGTTAGCGGTTAGTGGAAAATATTTAAAAGCTGAATATTTATCTGCCCTTTCTGAACCTTATTTTTAATGATTCTGTCAGATTGGTTTTGTTAATTTTCATCTCGATGTCTATTTATTCATATTTTTATGCGATTTTTTTTATTGTTGTGCCACAATTAGAATATATTTTGAAAAACTAATCTGACAGTTTTTATTACCTTGTTATTTGAAACGATAATTGTCCATTTTCCTCGAGTAATAATGCCAACTAGGTCCAACTGGTCTCGCAGAGTTGTTTACGCGCATGGGTAAAATGTGGTGCGCACTGGACTTAGAACGTAAAATCTTGAAAAGACAATAGTAGTTAATTCTGTTTTTCAGGGGACTTACAGGCTATCTGGAATAGCTAAATATAAGTTAGACAGAGGCACCGAGGAAACTACCGGATTTAGGAATCCCGAAGGCCCTGAGCTGTAGCATCCCGAGCGAAGCGAGGGTGCTACTAGGGGCCTGAGGGTTTCCTTAATCCGGTAGTTTCCTCGGTGCCTCTGTCTAACTGATTTAGTCACTAAAAAAAAAGCTAGCTAGGTGATACAGCCTGTTCCATCACTTCTCAGGCTAACTTGATTAATGGAAGGCAATATTGACTCATTCCTGGACTTTTTATCGCCAGAAATTATGGACCTTTTAAACAAAAAAACGTCTGATAGCGAACAAGCCTTAGTTACTGGTCAAGTAGACCCAGCTATTCATCAAGAGCAACTCACGGAACATTCTGTTCACGACTATAACTTGGAGCCTCCAACAAAGCGACAAAAGAAAACATTTGCTCCCAGGAAAAACGAGGATGAGGTTATGAAGGCCAATTAGTGCTATACCTTCTAAGACCATGGCTGACACAAAATACTGTGTCAATGTGTGGCAACAATGGTGTGCACACATTTCTACCGAGTACGGAGAAGTTACACCCCTGAAAGAAATATCTACCCAAGAATTGTCCACCAAATTGTGCCTTTTCGTCTTCGAAGTAAGAAAACAAAACGGAGAGGAATTTCCTCCAAATTCACTTCTTTATCTTGTGGCTGGCATACAACGATACATGAGGATTGACTTTTTTAAGGACAGTCGTCTGTTTATCTCAAATAAATAGGAATGTCATCATTAGCTGTTGTAACTTATTTAATCAGTTTTAGCTACTCATCACTTTATTTTAATATCAGTATTAAAAAAAGAAAAATATTTCTTTGTTTTATCCCTAAAATTTTGAATACAAATGTGTCAGAAATGTCAAGTAGCTATTCCAAACAATAGAGAAGGTGGAGTGAGCTAGGGTACTAAATGTCACAAGCTAGGGTTCTAAATGCCTCAGGGGAGGATAATAAATGCCAACAGGAAGGACCCCGCCAATGATTTCGGCGAGTTCAAGTGTCTGTGAAAAATCAAGAGCCTACCGCGTAATTGAAATTTTTTGGAGCGAGTGACTAAGAGCTGCTTAAATGGAGAATTTTGTTCGTTTAACGCTCCAAATCTTCCAGCATCCCCCTATATCTGCTTCTATGAAGGAGGAGTTACTGCTAATGTGTAAGTGAAGTCTTCGATTTAGCTAAATAGTTAACTAAATTTTGTTTGGACAAATTAGACGAGAATTACAGAAAACTAGCAGTGCATTAGCTATAGTTGTAGTTTGAGTCTTCCACCCTGTCAAACCTCATCCCCCTTTTTTTCTGAGTCCAGATCTGCCTGCTAGGAGTTCTTGCTGGAGAAGTCATATCCATCTTCACTTGCAGAATTGGATGTAAAGCTATCTCAGTCATCAAACTTAATATATTGCTTGCTTATATTATAATTATTATATTCGCATTGCATTTATTTCATAGTGGCTATGTATTTAGCTCAATATTTTTTGTTCATGAATGAATACTGAAGCTATGTTGACAGTCCTTCTTAGACTGGCCACTTTATAATATGATCCAGAAATTGTCTTGCAATCTTGACTTGACTGGATCCTACAACTCACACACTGTATTTTTGTCAGCAAATTTCTAGTGTAAATAGTTAATTGGCGAGCGAGCGTAGTGAGTGAGACACTTACAGGGGTAACACAATTGAAAATCGGGGATGTTTGTGTATTTTTATATATATGTTTGGACGTACGTATGTCATTTTGTACTTTGACCCCCCGTCCCAACTTCACTAAACAGAATCCTCCGGTTTAGCGACCATTACCCGTATCACCTTAGAAATTGAATTGTTTACTGCTTTGAATTCTTTTGCGGGTGCAGTTAAAACACAAAAACTTATGGGAGCTCCATTTCTATTCGAGTTAGTCACTATTTGTCACAGTTATAAGCACTACTCAACAGCATTTACTTGAAAATTCATTGTCCACTAGACGAACCACGAAGGTAAGTCTTGCGTAGGTATGTTCAGTTGTGTGAAAGTATTGTGCGTTACAACTACTATTAAGAATGTCACAAAGAAAACTTTAAATAACGTGACTAGATTTTGTTGCTTCTTTTTCAATTCAAACAGTTGCGGGGAGCGGTTACTATGGCATTGAACCCCCTTTACCGTATACGTAATTTAAAAACTCGACTTTATTTTAGTAGAGCTTGAGTGTTAGTTGTTAAAATCAATAGTGTAGTTTAAGGCTCGCTCGCCATTTGTGCTCAAGCACACCAACTAGTTAAGTAATGAATGACTGCCAACAGAGTTCCATAGAGTTAGGAGGTGGGAGAGAACTTAGTCCTCAAGCTAAACACCATTCCCAAAGAATTGCCATTTTAATTACACAAAACCAGGCAGCAGCAAAGAGTGGCAATGCAGCAACATGAGTATGACCCTGTGATTAAGTTCATAATTAGTAGTGAAAATTTGTTTTTGTTGAAACCTTCTTCTTTGAGAACTCTTTGATTTCATAATTTTTGAAAAAATAACCTTGTGAAAAAGTGCCCTCACTCAGGCATGCATTGTGTTTGACGAGTTTCTGAGCTAACAAAAAGAAATAGCAACTCGTGAGATACATTCAAAGCCCCCTCCCCCCCCCCCCCCTACAAAAGGAAACAATAACATATAACAAACTAATGAAGGCCCGGAGGAAATATCACCAAGACATGAATAACTGCTAATATTATGATAGTAACTGTATCCGGCCAGCTGGAGTATCCTAGGCAAGTGTGAGGGTGGACCTTTATAATTAGAATGATAAATGAGCTTGTACCATGGTACGTTTAAACCGTCCAATCAGATTGCTCCATTTGTGGTGAATGTATTTCATACTCACATCCTAGGAGGTGAATAAGTGTACCGTCCAATCACAAATTACAGCTGTTACTGTATGTGTTTCCTATAGCCTAGAGCCATGACACAAGTCAGTTGCATCACTCCGTGATCGGTAGGTATGGGATTTACACTATCCTCGGGCCTTCAGCCTTCAGTTGTGTAAATCCCATACAGACCTCCATGTATGGTGTAAGCTGTGTATAATAGCACATTTTTCTCGTTCTAACAGCCAATATTGTTAACTAGTGGTGTGCTTGAGCACAAATGGCGAGCGAGCCTTAAACTACACTATTGTTATTCAAACTACTAAAATAAAGTCGAGTTGTTAAATTGCGCATATACGGTAAAGGGGTTTCAATGCCATAGTAACCACTCCCCTCAACTGTTTGAATTGAAAAAGAAGTAACAAAATCAAGTCACGTTATTTAAAAATTTCTTTGTGATATTCTTAATAGTAGTTGTAACGCACAATACTTTCACACAACTGAACATACCTACGCAAGACTTACCTTCGTGGTTCGTCTAGTGGACAATGAATCAGAATTGTCAAGTAAATGCTGTTGAGTAGTGCTTATAACTGTGACAAACTTACCACCGCCACTAACTCGAATAGAAATGGAGCTCCCATAAGTTTTTGAGTTTTAA
>WLWD01001904.1_pt1 | contig 15122 bp, 19 predicted proteins | sample 6712731 | NCBI WGS metagenome assembly WLWD01 (sample SAMN12718690, study PRJNA576275) | sponge metagenome | isolation source: marine sponge | host: Mycale hentscheli | place: New Zealand: South Island, Marlborough, Capsize Point | collected 2014-11-01
AATGAAAGAAAGAAAAATGGCTAATAAAAATTACAAGTGCATATTTCAAATAATATAAGAATAAGATAGCAGAATTATGAATCATGTAACCAGATATAACGGTGCTCTACTCTGTCACTAGCAAGAGCTTCTGCCACACAATGAATATGACCAGTCAAACAGTCATTAGGTAATACTAATTTAATTGAAATTTTCAGTAACATATCAAAATGCAACTATTCTAACTTTCGTCAGACTGAGCTACTCTACAAAAATCTCAAGAATAATATGCACAAATATGAAACAATGGAATCACAACATCGTTAACGCCTAACTGGTATTGGGTCCATTAAGTATGAATGACTTGTCAATCAGGTCCCTTGGTTACGGTCAAGCTTGTCTGGGTTGGTCCCTTGTCCTTCTAGGGGGCTGTCCATGACACCCCAGACACAACGTATTACACAAAGGACTTTTTTTGACCACAACGACAAGGAGACAAAACCATTACCTGTGACCCAGTATGACTGTAATGCATTTAATTATGTTATACATGTGCACAAATAGCTTATGGCGTAATTTCTATATAAGATACAGATACAATTGAAGAGATAATTCTAATTTCTTATCAATTCCCACCCCCCCCCCCTCCCACCCCTCATTTTAGCTACCTCTAATCCTTTGGTTATTATTCCTTTCAGCTTTTTTTTCATTTGGTTTTTACCAATCTCAATTTGATGCCAGTTGTGCAATCAAGCAGAAAATTTCTGGCTATAGACTTGCATAGTTAGTTGTGGAGTTGTAATGCAAATTTTGTGAGCCTCTACAGAGCATATTGCATATGGGGGGGGGAAGCTCATATGGCTTATAGTCCTACCAGTGATTTTGTATTTAGCATGTGCAATAAATGAAACTCAAATTCCCGAGTCAATAATTAGTCACTTTTTAAAAGGAAATAAACTTAAAACATATTGCATGATCCAACTGATTACTGTTTTGAAGAAAATATGAAGTTTTGCTAGTATAAAAATAAAGAAGCACACAAACACAGGACACACAGAGATGACTTTGGATTAACGACTGACTGGCCATGACCACCACCACAACAACCTTTATATGTGGGTAGGGCCAGGGCTCACATTTATCATTCACCAAACAACAAAAGAATGCCCCCCTCAAACATGCATGCCACAGACATTCAACACATACAACTATCTTCGCTGAATATGACATAAAAACAGAATAACTAGAAATATCATACATACACACACATACACATCAACGTTCAGTGTAGCAATGGTACCACATGTACCATGTAGGAAGATGCTATCATAACCTGGTATACCAAGAAGGCACACGCAAGCCGTCTGAGAGTAGACAAGATCAGGCCCAGGAACTACATTATTACCTCCTTAATTAATGTGCTATGTGGGGGCCAAGTCTCAACTGTGACAATCAGTCAGACGTCCTACCCACATGTCTTCTGTTGCCCGCCCTGATACCAGAGATTTGGCTAAATGTTGGCTATCCAGGAGATATGGCTATTGTTAATAGTAGAGTACACTAAGGGCAAAAAAAAACATGAAATTGTTACAGAGTGGACAAAAGTACCAAATTTGGTTTCATGGTCCTTAGAAATATACTGTTACTGTTGACTACTTACTACTTGTCTTCAAGCCATAAGAATGAATACTTCTATATCGTGTGTTGTTAATATCAGTACGGATAGTATTACTCCATTTTCATGGACTACAAATCATCCAATTGAAAACAGAACCATTGAGAAAGGCTACGGATGTGCCACTGTAGCACTCATCCTTCTCCTCTTTGGGACCCCTCTCAACTCCTTTGTGGCTGTCACCATCATTTGGAAAAAGCTTTACAAGTCTGCAGTGGTGATACCAATGCTAAATCTGGCCCTGTGTAATCTGGCTGTTTGCATTCTGGTTTTGCCTTTCATTGATATAAGTGGACACTCCACGGAATTCATGTTCGGATCATCTGACTATGTGCGGTGCAAGGTGTGCACTATAGGAGTTGCAAATGTTGCCCGCCCTGTCGCATCACTCTACACACTAGCTCTCATGTCCGTTGGAAGGCTCCTGTACCTTAAAATGCCTTTACATTATCATGCTGTAGTAACTCCTGCGAAAATGTTTGTATCAGTCGTGGGGATTTGGATATTCTCCATAGCAGTAGCTTTGCCGCCATTGTGGGGGTTTGGAAGCGTACATTTTTCATACACAGTGGCCAGCTGTATCCCTCTGGTTGTGGGGAAAAGTCATATTTTGCCAAATTTCTACTATTGTGTTATGCTTGTTGTAGTAGCTCTACTGCCTCTTACCGTATTGATTACTATGTATATATGGATTGTTTGTATTGCACACAAATATATATTGAAAAACCCCATGAAATTCACTTCAAGTCACAAAGCTTCAAAAGATCTAATATCGTTAAGTGAAGTCGATACAAAGAATGAGGATATAGAAAGAATCACAAATCAAACCAACAGAAAGAAGCAATTTCGCTTGGTACAATTACTGGGCGCCATTTTATTGGCGAATACCATAACTTGGATTCCTGTCATAGCCTTAGGGATAACGGGTGCCATAGCTGGTACAGACACTATCCCTAACACTTTCTACAGCTTTGCGTATTTATCTTATCTGCTGGAAATCATGATTCACCCACTGCTACAAATAACACTAGTATATGAACTAAGAGCCATTATTGCAAAGATGTGGGTGCACGTTAAGGAAAAGACTGGTGGATATTTCAATTTTGCGAATAATAAAAACATGGAAAGCAATTCTTCTTAAAACTTTTACAACATGTAAATCAATTTATGTTGGTACTGCATAATCTTCATCTTTTTCCACATTTTGTTGAACTTGGTATACATGCTGTAGCTATCACCACTGTAGCCAGAGTACTCTCTCATTAGACATGGAACAAGAACTATGAAGAGATTTTGAGAAAGATATAACTTATAAAAGTCAATTTTAAAATACCACCTGTTTATAACTTTCACATTCTCATAACGGAGATCATCAAGGACATTGTGGTTTTGTTTATGTGCATAAAAAACCCTTAAATTTCTAAAACACGAATAAATCTGGTACTTTAGTGTATTATGCAATATAATAGGTATAGATGTTATCCTCTTGAAACCACTAATATGGTTTACTTTCAATAAAATGACTGTTTCTGTTACTTTCATGAAGCCACAGTAGTTTCGAACGCTTTATTTAGACACCATTTTAAGATGATGTTCAGGATCTTATATAAACCTCAATATGTAAGTGAGGAAAGGGCATGGAAGAGTAGAGTGAGTTAAATATTAATATACTGTATTTATATAATTCAGTGGCTGTGACATTAAGGTTCTGTTGTCAGAACACACTAGTAGTAGCATCAGATTATATGATCAAGTGTTTAACTTCAATAGTTACAACATGTATTCTTGAAAGGCATTTTCAATAATATATCTAGCAATACTATTTAGTTTCTGTCCATTTATCATCGCACAATAAATGAAGTTTAAGATAACTACAGTAGCTAGCATTTCTAATTCATGTAAATTACTATAAACCAGAGTGAATACTTCCCGAAACACAAACAACTTCTTGAATTGGAAAAATGGTAAGTACTAAGTACTAGTACATCCTCCCATGCATATTATTCCATTTGGTAGAATATTACAATCATTTTGCAGGAATAACATTATGCCAATATATTATTTCAAAGACCACAGGAGATTAATACAATTTGAAAAAGATAATACCACACTTATTGTCATACTCCACTGAGCACTTGGTTTCCTGTTGTGTGTTGATGCTTTAGGCTTTATGAACTAATGATTTCATAGATTCAAGAATCATGACTCACCATATGCATGTCAAATGTGCTAATTAATTTCTTCTTTTGTCTCTGACTACATAGTCATGTCTTTAGTGTATTTGCTATGATAGTTTGTGAGGATAATGTTTCATGTTTATATTAAAGAGACACATTCAGTAAACAAAAAATCTCCTAGAAAGTAGCTTTTTTGTTTATGAAATATACTGAAGCATGCCCCATCATTTAGCACACACTGATTCTTATCCTGGTAGCTAAAACTGTGTGATCTGGTAAACGACACAGCATGTAGGCAACTTGGAGTGTGGAGATATTTCCCACATTGCTATGGCTTCTAGGTAGCAAGGTGAGCTTCTGAGCCATGCTGAAATGCAACCTGAGCAATGAAAGATGAAAGAGGTAATGAACCAAAGTTCTAGGCAGTACATAACATTAGAAGAAGAGAAGTAGCTACTATTGATATCACTATGAAATAGCTATATTCTCAGCAGCATACAATCTAACTATCCGTGTAATATCAAGTGTTGTAAAAGTTTTGTTAAACCAGTTCATTCATCTCTCACATATAAACATAAAAATTCTTGTGATAATTAAAATCACCTAAGCCTGTGTTGGGTTGTCTAAATATTTGTATTTATCAATGTTGTAAAAGTAAATTTCATTTCATGCCATAGTCATAGGCTCTCACTAACGCTTACAGTGATTGGTAAAAGGTCCACAATCAAATGGTATAAAGTAAGTGGGTAAAGGGTTTGCTTGCAATAATACTTGACGATGTTCAAAAGCAAAACCCTTTTCCAGCTAAGTTAGGAATTCAGTGTAGTTATGAAGATTAATGTGCATGCACATGTTTGAGCTTTTGTGGTTTAGCGAAATGTCACGATAGTCGACAAGTTCTTTTTGTCGACCCGCACCATACTTATTCTCGACCACACCTTTTTAATCTCGACCACCACCGCAGCTCGTTTCTGTTCTTGTTCACACTTGTTCTCGGTTTGGTGTGCTATTTATCGCTGCAATGAGAGCTATAAGGAAGCAAAAAGGAAGTGCCAACAAGGAGAATCAACCTCCAAAGAAGCCTAACAGACCTACCAAGCTCAGGACCTGGTCCAATGAATCGATGATTGCTGCTATGGATGCGGTAAAAAACGGTTTGCTAGGAGTTAATAGAGCTGCCATGGAATTTGGCGTCCCTAAAACTACATTTAAAAACAGAATAGCTGGTCGTGTAATTCATGGGAACAAATATTGGAAGAGACCCCTTTTTGAGTAAGCAGGAGGAAGAAGAATTAGTGAAGTTTTTTTGTCAAATGTTCTAATATGGGTTTCGGCAAGACTAGAGCTGAAGTTCTAAAAATAGTAGAAGCAACATTAACAAAGAAAAATGGTAATGATGTAAAGGTATCCAACAGTTGGTGGTGGTGTTTTCGACAAACGTGGCCTCAAATTACTTTGCGAAGAGGAGATTATTTTTCATTGGCACGAGAAAAAATGACAAACCCTGATATTTTTCAACAGTATTTTGATCTTCTTGATGAAACTTTAACTACCTATGAATTAAAGGATAAACCGTCACAGATTTAGAACTGCGATGAGTCTGGAATGCCATTGGAACATAAACTTCCACGAGTTGTTTCACTCAAAGGGACAAAAAAGGTTAGACAAATAAGTTCAGGAATAAGACTCAAATAACTGTATTGGGTTGCTGTAGTGCAAGTGGTCAAGTGATTCCTCCAATGGTTGTATTCTCAGGCAAAAATTTTAACCATGATTTAGCTCAAGGAGAAGTTCCTGATACCTTGTATGGCATCTCTCAGAGTGGCTGGATGGATCAGGAGTTGTTTGCCAACTGGTTTCAGAACCACTTTTTGAAACATGCGGTTTCTTCTCGACCTTTGTTGTTAATTTTGGATGGCCACTCTTCTCACTATACCCTTGAGCTAGTTCACTGTGCTGCAGAAAATGAAGTAATCATATTTTGCCTTCCTCCGCACACCACAGCTGACAGTCAGCCACTTGATACTAGCTGTTTTGGACCACTTAAGGTTTATTGATCAGAGGCTTGTCGGCAGTTTACTTTTGCAAATGCGGGTCGAGTAGATTCGAAATTTCAATTTTCTAAGCTTTTTTCTCAAGCTTGGTCAAAAGGAATGACGATTGACAACATTACTTCAGCATTCAAAACTACTGGAATATACCCATTTAATCCAAATGCCATACTTGACAAGTTTACAAGTGGTAGTGAGCTTCTAAGTCCTTCCAACAAGCAAGTAAGCCCTCTGCCTAATGAGAGTCTACAGAATGAACAGCCAGTTTGTACGACATCAGGTGTGTCACCTTATTTTCCACCTGACAAAGTCGAGTTATTTGAGGAGCGTTTTGAGAATGGGTATGATCTTGATATGGACACAGAGTACTTGAAGTTTTTCATCCGAGTTCAGTTCCGTCTTTGCCAGTTACAACTGCAGAAGAAATTGACAACTGTCAGGGTAAGTTTGATTTTAAATGTTTTTAATAGGTAGCAGCTAATCTTTTAACCGTTAATATTTGTATTTTTTCAGCCATTGGTGAGAAGACATTATCATCATCAGATGAATCTGATTCAAATGAAGTTATTTCTACTCCTACACGCTCACATACCGACGTCGGTGAGGGGACTTCATCACAGGTGTCAATCTCTCAAAAAGCATCACCATTGTCTGAGTTCCTTGTTTATCCCACTGTTGTGAACAAGTCAAAGCCAAAGGAAGGGAGTAAATCAGCTTGAAGTAGTGAGTCTCTAGCATTTGGAAGCAAAGAAGCAACAAAAAGAAGAGGACGAAAAGGAGAAAGAAAGAAAAAAGAAAGAGAGGGAAGAAAAGCGTATAGCCAAAGAATCAGAGAAGAAACAGAAACAACAGGAGTGAGAAAGCAAGAAGGCTGAGCAAGCAAGGAAAAAGGAGGAATTGGCAAGAAAGAAGGAGGAGCAAGCAAAGAAAAAAAACCAACAGAAGAAAGGTGCTGACAAAGTTGGCGAATATTCTGGTCAAAAAAGAAAGACTCCCTGTAATCCTGCAAAGACTTATCCAATTAGAAAGAGGGCAAAGAATAATGACACATCTAGTTCCACTCAAGTTTGCCATGATATTTGCAGTGTATGCTCAGGGTGCTACAAGGATGATATAGAGGAAGAGACTGGGGATATATTGCCTGGGCGTGACTGGATACAGTGTGGGGAAATCGACTGTGGAGTCTGGAGCCATATTAGCTGTTTGGAAGAATGTTGTGGTGGATATATTTGTGCTGTGTGCTCTTGCAATTTCTCATGAATGATAATTTCTTTTTTTTTCTACTGTTTTTTACTTTTTCTACTATTTTTGACTTTCATACAAAAACTGTTCATTATAATCTTGAATGTGTTGTACTACGATTTATAAAATTGTTAGTATTAACTTGATAAATAATTTTTTACGACTTTTAGTCTGTAGCTAATGGTTGACCAATAGAAAACTAAAATTAACTGAAGGTCGAGAAATAGTTCCCGATTTGTGCATCTGTAATTTCACTTAATCTGTATCTTTTTGTTATTTGTTCCTTCAAATATGGAATCTTTTATTTCAATAATTGGTCATCATAATCCAGAATATATTGTAATATGACTTATAACATTTCAATGTATGATGTTGTAAATTACTGAGAAGTCAGTAGTGGTCGACATACAGAATATTAAAGTTAACTGGAGGCCGGGATTCGACATTCCGGGAAAAGTGTTTTTTCTTCTGGTGATCATTCCCAGAAGCCTTGAACGTAGTTGGCGAGCGAGCGTAGCGAGCGAGACACTTACAGGGGTAACACAATTCAAAATTGGGGATGTTTGTTGGCGAGCGAGACAGTATTACGGGGGATCAAGCAAAATCGGGTATATATTATTGGCAAGCGAGCGAAGCGAGCGAGACACTCTCAGGTGTAACGCAATCGAGATTTCGCTATATTTATTTATTTATTTATTTATTGACGATCGAGCGTAGCAAGCGAGACACTTTCAGGTGTAACGCAATCGAGATTTCGCTATATTTATTTATTTATTGACGATCGAGCGTAGCAAGCGAGACACTTACAGGGGTAACACAATTGAAAATCGGGGATGTTTGTTTGTTGGCGAGCGAGCGTAGCGAGCGAGACACTCTCAGGGGTAACGCAATCGAGATTTCGCTATATTTATTTATTTATTTATTTATTTATTTGTTGGCGATCGAGCATAGCGAGCGAGACACTCACAGGGGTAACACAATCGAAAATCGGGGATGTTTATTGGCGAGCGAGCGAAGCGAGCGAGACAGTATTTGGGGTGGATAATGCAAAATCGGGTATATGTTATATGTATATATGTATGTATGTATGTATGGATTGTACGTATGCCCTTTAAACGCACGAGCGGGGAACTTTTTTCTCCAAAAAACACGGCTTTTTAGGCTTGACCCCAGTTTATTCTGAAACTACTGCATTAAGCAAGCCTTACTTTATACTTAAGCTCCAAAGTGTGAGAAAATTCCTGCGAAAAAGCTTGCTTTTCAAGAAACAAAAAGTTGATTCGACTGATTACTATCGCGTTGAAGACCCTTTACCAGATTTAAATCCGAAACTTCGCCTTTTTTTCCAGCTAAGTGCGGCTTGTTAGTTGTCAAGAGCCACCTGTAGTCAGTACTAAGAGAGCTATCACTACTTTGGGTACTCCCACATCTCCCCCCTCCTCTCTTTGCTGACGGTCTCCAGCAGCACGTGTTTCTTCATCTTCTCTCACATAGCACCGACTAAGACAGTCTGCCACTCCGTTCTCCTTCCCACTCCTGTATACAATGTCGAACTCAAACTCTGTCAACTTAAGAGCCCAGTTGTAGAGCCTACGATTCTCCTGTCTAGCAGACATCAACGTCACCAGCGAACGATGATTCGTCACAACTGTAAACTTTCGAGAGTACAGGTAGAATGCAAAATGCCTCACAGCCTCAAAGAGTGCGAGCCCTTCCAGTTTTTGCGCACTATACCGGCACTGAGCTCCCCTGAGCTGCCTCGAGAAAAATGCCACAGGGAAACGAACCTTCGCTCTCGTCACAGATAACACCGCACCAACACCTGAAGCACTGGTATCACATTCTAACACAAAAACATCTGACACACATGGCACACATAAACAAACACTATGACTTAACTGACCACACAGACCATGAAAGGCCTCCATCATCTGGCTTGTCCATTCCACCACCCCAGTCGCATTCTTCGACGTTGAGGGCGTGAGAGTAGAGGACCAACGATAATAATCCTTGATGAACCTTCAATAAAAGCCAACCAACCCCAAGTAAGCTCTCAACTGCTTTTTGGTTCTTGGAAGTGGATGCCCTCCACCCTAGCTTGATCACACTTCCACCAACAACATGACCTAAAAACTCCAACCTAATTCTGCCAAAACTGCACTTGCCCCTCTTGCAAGTCAGCCCCGCCTCCTTCAACGTCCCAAACAACTTACCCAAATGAATTACATGCTCCTCCCAACAACTCGAAACCACCAAAATATCATCTATGTAAACTCGAGCGAATTCCATGCATCCAACCAACACCAGGTCCATCAGCCTCTGAAAGACTGAAGGGGCATTTGTCAAGCCAAACGGCATTCTCCGAAACCGATACTTCCCAAATGGACAGACAAAGCCCACTGCATTATGCGCCACCAATAAAAATCTTGCTCCTGAAACTCCTGGGTATTACTAAAACATCCTTGAACTCATCCCAAGCCACATACAACGATTTCACTAACGCACCATTCTTCCAGGAAAACCCTCTATCCTTCCTTTCCCCCAATTCCCTCCATTCTTTCAGACTATCATCTTCCTTCACTGCCTCCCTAAACCTCTCTCCATCATTTCCACCCCTTACTGGTCCAATACTTCCGGCCAATTCTATTAAGTCATCATCCTTTCCCCCACTGGGTACTCGGCCCTCTAAAGAAGTTGGTGCTGCCTCAAGCTCACCACTGCCATTGCCATCCTCACCTCCACCTACTACTACCGAAGCCCGCATCTTGTAACACCTCCTCTTCCAACACACACCACACATTCTCACCACCACCATCATTAATTAAATCACCATTAACACCTTCACCTTGACCACTATTACCCACCACATACTCCAATTCTCTTACTACAACATCATCATCCACTATGTCAAGCTCAGCCTCTGCCCTAGCCTGACTTCTTGTCAATACATTAACTTTCCCATGCTTGACCATCTTTACGAAGGCCATCACTTCCTCCTCTACTCCTAAGTCAAGAGGAAGTATGCACTCCGATGACTCACAACCGCTGTCATCAATTACCACTTCCCTCTCTAACTCCAACCCAGCCACCTCAAAAGTTGCCTTAGTGCACTTGTGCAGTACCATGTGACCATGCACACCAGCAATATACTTCTCCCAAACAGTCCATTGCATCATCCGGTACCAAAACCCTAGGCACCAACCCAAAATCAGCCCCAGTATCCACCAAAATTCTAGTCTCTGCCTCATTCACCTTACCCAACACCACATTCTTCTTCTCTGCATTCCCTGGCACTGCTGTACTCAATGATGCCATTCTCCCACTCCCAGGTTCCTTCTTCACCATACTTCCCACCTTCTTCTGAGGGCAGTCGGGACTCTTGTGCCCTTCCTTGTGACAGGTGAAACAGGTAGATGGCCTAACGTGGGGGGCGGGACCAGTTACCCAGTCAACATTGGGACTCCTGGCCCCACTCTCCTTGCAATCAACTGCCCTGTGCCCTGTTTCACCACAGTTGAAACAAGTCAGCACCAGCCTGCTGCCACTGCCACTGTCCCTTACCAACCTTCCCGATCTCACACCTTCGCTAACACCACTACTGCCCATCTTGTAAAAATTCCCCTTCTGCCTGCCTCACCAGCACTCCCTCAAATCCCTAAGATTATTGATGTTCCTGTTTTCCATGAACACCTTTCCTCCACTGGGAATGACCTGCCGGGTAATTGCCATTGCCAACGCAAAAGTACATTCCTCCACAGTTTTGGCCTCCTGGAACAACCCCTTGCACACCCTGCTAATTACATCTGTTATCTCGTCCCCACTCTTCGACTTTAATGCCTCCCCAGACCCAAATATTTTGTATCCATAGGCTATTGTTGTCTCGCCTACTGCCTTCAACAATGCACCCTTAATAGCTTCATACCCTGCCCCTTCATCCTTCAACTCGTTAACACGTACACACAAGTTCTCATTTAGCCGGGCGTACAACTTCTCCACCCACTCCTCAGCATTGACCTCACACTCCCTCATTATTCTTTCAAACCTTTCCAAGTACAGCCCCAAATCCACTGACTCCTTAACCACACCCAAACCTAATAGTTTCTCCTTCTGCCTTTCCGTCTTCTCCCGCTTCTTCTCATCCTCTTCTCTTCTTTCCTTTCTGGCCTCTTCCTCTGCCTTACGCTTCTCATTTTCCTCCTCCCTCCACCTCTCAGCTCTATCCCTGTCCACCTCATTCATCTGCCTAAACATTTCCCTCAATTCCATCCTCCTTGCTTCCTCATCAGCTCTCCTATGCTCTGCCTCCCTCTCAGCCATTAACCTCAGCACTTCCACAAAATTAGTAGCTTCCTTTTCCTTCCCAGCCATCCCTGCTTCTTCCTCAATAAACTCCACCTCACCACTACAGTTATCTTCTTCCCCACTCACAGGTACTTCAGTCACCCGAGTAGTTACCTCTGCTGACCCTTCACTTCCGCCAACCTCACCCTCCTGCTGACTTACAAGTTGCTCTCCCTGTCTGATACTGTACGACTTAGGCTCAAGCACTGGCTTCCTAGATGGCTTGTAGGCAAGGTCCTTAACAGTTCCTGCTGGCTTCTTACTGGCCCTCTTTCTCCCCGTTTCCTCTGGTCTGGTTTCCGGCATGGGTGGAGAATGACTTAACCGTCCGACAGAAAAAAACAAAAAAAAACAGATAATGATTCCAAGAAAAAAAATTCACAAAGATAAAACAGCACAACACAAATATCCAGTTCAGTTCAATTCCAGAATTTCGGTAGGTGTCCCTTCCGGTTTCGGTCGGTAGGTGTCGATGTCTTGGACGTAGGTAGAGACCTCCACTAACGCTGTCGCAATCAGGAAGATCCCACCGCTGCCACCAAATGTAGGCTGGCTCAGGAGAGTTTTCACTTGGCTCAGACTAGCTCGCACCTGATGACAGCAACGTAGTTGCTGCCACCAGAATCAAGGTCCTCTATTTCTACCCCGGCGAACCGTTCACCAACCCACCGGTTAGGTTAAGAATAGATTTAAATTACTTTACGAAAGAGAAAATGCACACACAACGAATTGGGTGACATGAACCAAGACTGAACTGATGGGAATGAACAAGAGTCTATATAGACACACCAAGCCCCACCTATGACTTGCACAAAACACTTACAAACATACAACCCGGTAATTCTATACACACCCATGACCACACAACACGCCTTCGTTCTTGCGCAACTGTTCTATCTCTTCCATGTGGGTACGCCCACATCCCCCCCAATGTTTATAATCTGTTGTTCACAGTGCTGGACTAGAGTGGTGGCTCCTTCATCTCCCATCTACCTATTTGGGATTTAGTGTCAATCACGCCCAACTACTGATTGTGGGATGTCGTGGTGTCCATTTGTTGGATGTGGCCACGTGGCAATGGATGAAGGTACACAACTCAACTGCCAATATTATGTCTCATTTCTTATCAACAGGGTGCGACTTATTTGGGGAAATTTGTCTAACCTTTGTAAACAAAATTTGTTTAATATTGAACTATTTTTTTCATATGTTTAAAATCATGTGATGATACTGTGGTCAACAATGGGTTTGAGATGTTATAATAAATGATCCAGGGTTTCCACAGGTCTCAAAAGTTATGCATAAAACACGTTGTGTTTGGGTAGATTTTCTCTAAAAACTTTGAATTTTGAAATATATGATAGTGCAGATGTAATATTATTTAGTTATTAGTTAAGCAGAACTATTCGTGGGGTGGCTTAGAGGAGTGAGGGTTAGGTTGGGGAGGAGGGTTAGGGTGGAATACTGTTGATGAATATTGGATAGTAATGTTTTATACATTCTATAGCTGAGGTGCATCCGTCTACTATGAAACAATTCTTGTTGGGAAGATTGATAGAGGTGCTGTAAAAGCAGAGTGACAACCCCAACAGCAACATGATGGTGATATTAAATAGTGTCTTCCTACAACATTAATACATTTTCAATTCTGAGAAAAAAGGAGTCACCTGAGATAAACGATAGCTAGCTATATGAACACTCACAATATATAGCTTTTCAACTTTGTGTTAGTTGTTGTTGTTTACTCCATGTGTTGTTTATTCCCACCCATACAGATACCAAATGAGAACCTCAAAAGATATTGCCACAGCACGACTATACTAAAAGTTACTCCCAACACTGCTGAAGTCGTCATGTTTGGAAGAGCAAGAAATGTCACTAATAGTATACCAGAGACTACATTACTCATATTCAGTGAGACACATACTGTATTTTCATTAACTTGTTGCTATACTATCGCCCCACCTCTTCTCCCTAGATTTATGTGTGCATGCACAAGCATGAATATGGCCAATTATATGCGTCTTATTGTGCAGTATCTGGTGAAATAATTTTATGTATACTGCTCATGTGTGAATATAGTAGTAACGAGATTCATGAGCAATGAATACTTGTATAACCTAGGGAACATGATAATAATTACCCAAAGTGATAACTATGAATTCAGGTCAAAAAGTTAAGCACATAATAAACCAACACATGCATTAGAGAAAGCAGAGCAAAGAGGGTTGGGGGTAGATGTGTGTGTGTATGTGGGGGAGGGGGGAAGGAGGAGATGAAGATAGGCCTTTGTAGGCTTGAGGATGAAGTCGTCTGATAAAAATATTATTATAATGGCAATATTTATGCTAATAGTAGTTAATGATAATTATTAATAATATACTAATGTATAAATTAAGCTTTGGGAGATACAAACAAACTGTATCCTAAATTTAATTTATACAGTCAGAAAGGTGATAGCATAGGGACCAGACAGTTATAGCATCACACAATGTAGGACTCACATAACTTAGTTGATGTAAATATATTAATAAGCTAACACAGCTTGTGCAGTTTTCACCAGTACATGCATATATAAAGTGGAGTAAATACACTATTCTGGATAATATAATAATGAAGAATATCAGTATAGCAATACTAAATGCTTTGAATAAGTAACTTTTACAATGGTCCAATACAGCTAAAACATGCAAAATGTATATAATTACTAAACTAGTTGTTTGAATGTTAACCCTGTCACAGTGTTTTCCATGATATTATTAGCCAAATCAGGGAAGCCCACTGTTTTATTATTAAAGCATCAGCTAATTTTCTTCAAGTTCTTGCTATATTTCCAGTCAGCCAAATTTTCAACATTTCTATGAAACTATCATCATCATTATGGATGTGCTCATACTGTATGACATTCATGTGTGCAATTCCATATCCAACTGAAGGCCAATTTGCTTCCATTGACTCCAGCATCATACACTTCATTAAAAAACATCTTTAAAAATATCCAAATGGAGAGGCTCTAATGAAATAATATAAAAATTGTGAACAACAATTATGACATATTTTTATGTTTTGACCTTACATTATGTGACCCATTGTTGGCAATATTAAATTGCACTTCTAAGCATTTGATTGCACATTTTTTAATTAACCCTCTTCCGTCTTTCACGCTCTGATTTGGAATTACTAACAATTAACCATTGATTTAGGTATGAATTTACTCTTACTGATGATTCTAAAACACTTTTATTGTACTAGTTGTTGTTGTTTTTTTCATTTTGGGCTGATTTTTGAGAAAACACAAAGCTGTAAGCTCATTGTAGGTAGCTTTTGTGGGTAACACTCATTATTGTCACATTATAATCACATGAGCGGACACTTTCTTGCTCATAGTGGTATTTTGTGCTGGAAAGTTGACTGAGTGCTGAAAGTGGAGTTTTGTATTGAAAATATATACAGGTCTGAGTGTCTCTGGCCTGTTTAGCTTCTTTTTTGAAGGAAACATTTACTTCTATCGCTTTAATTGCTCCATACACTGTACATCTATCTTTTTAATTTCTTGAGCTTTATTTATACCTGATTAGAATAATCTAGACCTCGCTAATTTGAAATATCCATAATCTGAACAGCTGCCAGGTGAGCCCAACCCATTACAACCACATG
>WLWD01003556.1_pt1 | contig 15120 bp, 4 predicted proteins | sample 6712731 | NCBI WGS metagenome assembly WLWD01 (sample SAMN12718690, study PRJNA576275) | sponge metagenome | isolation source: marine sponge | host: Mycale hentscheli | place: New Zealand: South Island, Marlborough, Capsize Point | collected 2014-11-01
TCACAATCATTCCGCCACACACAACTTCAATTCTGACAAATCATACGGGTCTAATCACCACAAGATAGGAAAAGATGAGAGCACAAAAATTTGCAAAAACAATAGGAGATTTGAGTAATTTAAATACTACTAATTGTCATTTAATGCAATACAGTAAGGGAAAGACAAAGGGAAAAGAAAGAAAAAGAAAGAAAAAAAAACATGAACAAAAAGCAAATAAACACACAATTTATTAATCAGAAGTAAGCTGATATTTTGTCAAAGTGAAAACATTTTTATAAAGACTAGCACACATGCAACAATATAAACTTGAAGTGATGACAAAGTGCACTACACACACAACAAATAAACAGTAACAGCAACAAACAAAAACAAACGAACAAACAAAAAAAAAGTGTTATATAGAGCAAGTCGCCTGTAACTCTTATCGACTATTCCGGTTCTATTATTGACCGGCATAGTTTCTGGACACCATGGAAAATTAAATTTATTAACTGGCATAGCGTACAGACATTCACAAAAACACCCAATGAGTAATGCAATACTTGCTATTTTTTTGTTTGTCTTTTGCTAGGAAGGAGTGGCTACAATGTGCTTGTGACTTGTGGGGACAACACACTGCCAGGAAGTTTTTTGACAAGGAATACTTGTTCGTGTATGCGATTTAAGACCTGGGCGTTAATATTTATCAGAGAAATGGACAAAGTGGGCGCTTTCGTGATAGTGAGTGCCTACCCCGTAGGATACAATGATAATAATAACTATAATAGGTAAGCAAGTGAAGCGAGTGAATTCAGCTGCCTGTAATTCTTGCGCGAGCGTCTTAAGAATCCTAATGAATTAATGTTTGTGTCTATAAAAGCTGGCTATCCTTGGGGTAGACGTGAGGACTTGAAATTTAGTTTACTTTGTCGATCAACAACACATAGTTGACTATAAGACCTATCATAAGACTGCACTACCATATCAGCATCATTACACAACAAGTAGCTAGATCACTATAACTTCTACCACTTAACAAAGCGTAGCAGATTGTAAGAGCTCCTGATAAAATACTATTATTACTTGACAAGTGCACTTTGACCTCAGAGTGCTGCTAAATTTCAACTTTAGCGCGAGTGCGAAACACAACACTTGGGCTCAAGAATCTAAAAGTTAGGAACAAATAATTATGCTATTTTAGCTTATTGATCTATGGACAAAAATTAAATTTTTTGAGAATGTAATATTACCAAATCCTAAAATATAACTGAGTTATCTCACTATTTGTGTTGAAACACACCACTAGTAATAATACGAACAGCTTAGTCCTGGAAGCTGCTTATTGAAACACCATCTTGCAGCGTGCATATGTGTGAGTCTGTGTGTGTGTGTGTGTGTGTTCAGTTTCCATGCACACCTCAAATTAGTATTGTTTCAATAGCGACAGCATAGCCAATGTTCTCTGTAAATATATTGTGTTGTGTTGAAGACCAAAGCCAAAGCTGAATATTCCACTAGCTATCATTCCACCATCATTCACATCAGCTAGTACGCACAATTCTTCCTTCATTTTACATGCGTATTTACATCTGTTGCTCATTGCATCATTTCTAACTTCTCATTGTTACACATACGTCAGTATCCATACTTATCAAACCACAGCTAAAATAGCATAACTAGTCCTTAGCTACATAGTTAGAGGGAGTCCAATGCAGGGAACCAATTCCAATAAACAGTCTCAGACTACAACCGAGAGGCCAGCCTTTATGACCTGACTCATTAGACGTTGAACGTGCACGAGTATTTCCCTCTTCATGTTGTGATGCAATGCTAGTTATGCAAGTAGTGTGATCCGTGCGATGCCACATACATAAGTATACAATCTACGATCCCTTCCTTACAATTATGTTAGCTGTATTATGACAGATCTCCTGTGGACAGTCATATATACTGACATGATCACAACAACACTTGTCAGTTTACCCTTTCTTGTAGATGGTATTTCAGAGAGGCCCTCGCTGGCTCAGTGCTATCTAAATAATAATACACTTGTATGTCAGCATTCATGAATAATTCAGGTATGAATAATTCATGAGCTTAAACAGTTTGGTAAAGAAGCAAAAGTTTTGCAAAACCAAGTCCACAATCATGATAGAAGGACAGAGAGACTCAGAAACAGGAGATAGAGACTAACAAGAAGGGACTCCATGACTAACTGAAGAAAGGAAAGGAGGGGGATAAGAAAAGCTGAGATAGTTCATGGAAAAGGAGAGCAGGAGAGAGAAACTGATGCAACCTTAACCAAGTGGTAGAGGAGATAATGAATAATGCTACTGCATTTACTTTGCAATACATCAAGCGCCACTGTGTGGTGGGGTACTTGCTGGTAATTGTTAATGTTGGACCAAATTTTCCCGTCAAAACCTGCTATTAATATTTGGTCGTTTACACAGTATGAAATGGTATAACCATGGTATAAACCATGACAATTCGGTAATTTTTCAAACAAATGGTTTAACTAGTTTAACCATGTGTTGAGGAATTATCACTGATAAACAACCCGATCCTGAGGAGGAAGCCCTAGGGGGAAGGTGGTTATCTAGCAATAATTCCGAAAGTTGCTGTGGTTTAACTATTTTACACCAGTTATTGCAAACAGCTTAAAAGTACCTTTTTGCCTATTCCTGTTGAAAATTCTGCCAGGACGTCAAAATCTTGAAAAGTCTTCACTGATTCAGTGTTTCTGGTATGCTTTATCTTCTACTATTTCTATTCAAAACCAAATCAATAATATAGCCATTGTGTGTGGTGCTTCCTAGAAAGCAAAATGGAGCTCACTGCGTGGGTGGAAGGACTAGGTCAGAGAGAGGTGTGGCTTTAATTAATATGCACTCTTTGGTGTGGTGGGTGCAGAGTGACAACCGTCTACACGCATGGGCCAGGAAAGATTCCATTCAATCGCAAAATGTTCCTGAACAGCAAAGCGGTATGGTAAAGGGTCTCGCATGCGAGACTAGGTTAAAGGTCAAACCCAATGCCAAATGGAAGTGATGAATTGAGCTCGTTAAATTAGATTGCAGGATATGTTGTGTTGGCTAGATTGCCCTTCTAGCCCAGGTCCCACGACGAGCGTAGGCAGGAAACGTCCTGCGCGCTACGCTGTGCATAAACCAGTGACCTGTTCTACTCTCTCGGAATACTATAGGACTAGGTAGTGTTTAGTCCTAATCACATTCCCCAATCAGGCGATTAGAACTTCTGGGCGGGCACCTTTAGTAGGGTTGTCCAAATTTTTTTTACCCATTCATCCACAAATGTGCATACCACTGGTGATGTGCTTGAGCACAAATGGCGAGCGAGCCTAAAGACTATAATATTTTTATATGAATGATTTTGACTTCTAACACTAAAGCTACTGAAAATAAGGTCCAGTTTGTTTATTTAGCATACAGGGTAAAGGGATTTCAGTGCCACAGTAACAACTAACACTCTGCAACTGCTTGAATTGAAGGAAAAACAACAACAACAAAACAATACACGTTATTTAAAAGTTTTCTTTGTGATATTCTTTAGCTAAGTAGTGGTTGTAACACACAATGCTTTGACACAACTGGACATGCACCTACACAGACTTACCCAATGTATTTTCAAGTAAATACTGTTGCGCACGGCTTATAACCATGACAAAGAGTGCATTGACTTACCACCGCCACTAACTCGAATAGAAATGGAAGTCCCTTAAGTTTTCAAGTTTGAACTGCACCCGCAAAAGAATTCAAAACGGTAAAAATTCAATTTCTAGGGTGATACGGGTACTGACCGATAAACCAGAGGATTCTGTTTAGTGCAATTTGGGACGGGGTCGACCACATAACTAACACAAAAACGCGAGGGTCAAAGTACAAAATGACATACATACGTCCATACATATATACAAATAAACTAGTGATGTGCTTGAGCACAAATGGCGAGCGAGCCTAAAGACTATACTATTATGATTTTGACTTCTAACACTGAAGCTACTGAAAATAAGGTCCAGTTTTTAAATTTCATATACAGGGTAAAGGGATTTCAGTGCCATAGTAACAACTCTCTGCAACTGCTTGGAATGGGAAAAAACAGAAACAAAACAATACACGTTATTTAAAAGTTTTCTTTGTGATATTCTTTAGCTAAGTAGTGGTTGAAACACACAATGCTTTGACACAACTGGACATGCACCTACACAAACTTACCTTTGCAGTAGTCTAGTGGACAATGTATTTTCAAGTAAATACTGTTGCGCACGGCTTATAACCATGACAAAGAGCGCATTGACTTACCACCGCCCCTAACTCGAATACAAATGGAAGTCCCTTAAGTTTTCAAGTTTTAACTGCACCCGCAAAAGAATTCATAACGGTAAAACAATTCAATTTCTAGTGTGATACGGGTACTGATCGCTAAACCAGAGGATTCTGTTTAGTGCAATTTGGGACGGGGTCGAACACGTAACTAACACAAAAACGCGAGGGTCAAAGTACAAAATGACATACATACGTCCATACATATATACAAATAAACTAGTGGTGTGCTTGAGCACAAATGGCGAGCGAGCCTGACAGATAGGTAACATAAAATGTTACTATTTTTAGCTTACTTCATGCAAACACTATAATAGCAGTTATGACATTTTATTTCAGCAAACAAATACAAAATCACTCTCTTACCTGATTAATGGTAACTTTTGTAGTATCAAACATCAACCATTCTGATAATCTCAATCACCAGTAACTCTTGAACAAGCTCTCAGCTACGATAAAAAATAAACCAGTGTTATTATTTGTAATTTTAGCCAACAAATATGGAATTACTACTTACATCATTCTTGAGTATTGATAACTTCTGTAGTATCAAATTGAAGTTACTTTGACCATCTGAATTACCTTGAATTCTTGACAACAAGCTCTCACCTACATAAACAAAAGACAATCAATTTTAGCACACAAATACAAAATTACCTCATTTCCTTGAGCAGTGGTAACTTTTGTAGTACCAAATTTGAGCCAATCTGACTATTTGAATTTACTAGTCACTGTTGACAAGCTCTTAGCTACAAAAAAGATAGGCCAGAGTTAATTTTGCATATTTAGCTAACAAATATGGAATTACGTACTTACCTCAGCTTCCCTCAAGTAGTAGCTTCCTTAGCATTAATACTACGGCATTCTGGCTACCAACGGCTCTTGACAACCAACAAACGGCACTCTCGTATCCCCCCATAAAACGGCGAAGTTTTGAAATTAAGTCTGGAAAAGGGTCTTCAATGCCATAGTAACCTGTCGAATCAACTTTTTGTGTCTTGAAAACAAGCGTTTTAGCAGGAATTTTCTCATAGTTTGGAGCTTAAGTATAAAGTAAGGTTTGCTTAATGCTGTAGTTTCAGAATAAACTGGAGTCAAGCCTAAATATCCGTGTTTTTAGGAGAAAAACGTTCCCCGCGCGCAAGTTTAAAGAGCATACGCACCATCCATCCATACATACATATATATAACATATACCCGATTTTGCATTATCCACCCCTAATACTGTCTCGCTCGCTACACTCGCTCGCCAATAAATAAATAAATAAATAAACATCTCCGATTATCGATTGTGTTACCCCTGTAAGTGTCTCGCTCGCTACGCTCGCTCGCCAACTAGTGATGTGCTTGAGCACAAATGGCGAGCGAGCCTAAAGACTATACTATTTTATATGAATGGTTTTGACTTCTAACACTGAAGCTACTGATAAGGTCCAGTTTTTTAATTTCGCATACAGGGTAAAGGGATTTCAGTGCCATAGTAACAACTCTCTGCAACTGCTTGAATTGAAGGAAAAAAAACAACAACAACAAAACAATACACGTTATTTAAAAGTTTTCTTTGTGATATTCTTTAGCTAAGTAGTGGTTGTAACACACAATGCTTTGACACAACTGGAAATGCACCTACACAGACTTACCTTCGCAGTAGTCTAGTGGACAATGTATTTTCAAGTAAATACTGTTGCGCACGGCTTATAACCATGACAAAGAGCGCATTGACTTACCACCCCCACTAACTCGAATAGAAATGGATGTCCCTTAAGTTTTCAAGTTTTAACTGCACCCGCAAAGAATTCAAAAAGGTAAACAATTCAATTTCTAGGGTGATACGGGTACTGATCGATAAACAGAGGATTCTGTTTAGTGCAATTTGGGACGGGGTCGAACAAATAACTAACACAAAAACGCGAGGGTCAAAGTACAAAATGACATACGTACGTCCAAACATATATACAAATAAATAAACATCCCCGATTTTTTCATTTTTACCCCTGTAAGTGTCTCACTCGCCGACGTCGCCTCGCCAAAAAACTAGTGAGGCTTGAGCACAAATGGCGACGCGAAGGCCTAAAGACTATACATTTTTATTGACTTCTAACACTGAAGCTACTGAAAATAAGGTCCAGTTTTTTAATTTAGCATACAGGGTAAAGGGATTTCAGTGCCACAGTAACAACTCTCTGCAACTGCTTGAATTGAAGGAAAAAAACAACAACAAAACAATACACGTTATTTAAAAGTTTTCTTTGTGATATTCTTTAGCTAAATAGTGGTTGTAACACACAATGCTTTGACACAGCTGGACATGCACCTACACAGACTTACCATCGCAGTAGTCTAGTGGACAATGTATTTTCAGGTAAATACTGTGCGCACGGCTTATAACCATGACAAAGAGCGCATTGACTTACCACCGCCACTAACTCGAATAGAAATGGAAGTCCCTTAAGTTGTCAAGTTTAACTGTACCCGCAAAAGAATTCAAAACGGTAAACAATTCAATTTCTAGGGTGATAAGGGTACTGATCGATAAACCAGAGGATTCTGTTTAGTGCAATTTGGGACGGGGTCGAACACATAACTAACACAAAAACGCGAGGGTCAAAGTACAAAATGACATACGTACGTCCATACATATATACAAATAAACTAGTGGTGTGCTTGAGCACAAATGGCGAGCGAGCCTTAAACTACACTATTGTTAAATTTGATTTTAACAACTAACACTCAAGCTATTAAAATAAAGTCGAGTTTTTAAATTACGTATGATAGGTAAAGGTGTTTCAATGTCATAGTAACCTCTACCGCAACAGTTTGAATTGAAAAAGAAGCAACAAAATCAAATCACGTTATTTAAAAATTTTCTTTGTGATATTCTTAACAGTAGTTGTAACGCACAATACTTTCACACAACTGAACATACCTACGCAAGACTTACCTTCGTGGTTCGTCTAGTGGACAATGCATTTTTAAGTAAATACTGTTGAGTAGGTCTTATAACTGTGACAAATAGCGCATTAACTTACCACCGCCACTAACTCGAATAGAAATGGAGCTCCCATAAGATTTTGAGTTTTAACTGCACCCGCAAAACAATTCAAAGCCGTAAACAATTCAATTTCTAATGTGATAAGGGTAATGGTCGCTAAACCGGAGGATTCTGTTTAGTGAAGTTTGGGACGGGGTCGAACGCCGAGCGAACACAAAAATACGGAGGGTCAAAGTACAAAATGACATACGTACGTCCATATATATAAATAAATAAACAAACATCCCCGATTTTTTCAGTTTTACCCCTGTAAGTGTCTCGCTCGCTACGCTCGCTCGCCAATAAATAAACTGACATCCCCGATTTTCGATTGTGTTACCCCTGTAAGTGTCTCGCTCGCTACGCTCGCTCGCCAATAAACTATAAGTATGTCCACGTTGAGTTGGCGCGACAAAAAATGTGGCAAAAGAGGAATGCACTTGGCGAAACCGGAAACCAATCAAGGTCACATGACAGTAGTAGCTCAAACGCGCGAAAACGTCGACGCCCACAGTAAAAACGGGGCGGGTCCAAGGTGGGCATTATTACCGTAAGTTTACTTGTTGAAATGAAAAAGAAGTTATGGCAGTTTCTTCCGGGGCTGTATTCAATACATGCCCAGTTATAACTAATCACTCGTAGTTTATAGTTTGTACGAGCTTCTAGTTGTGCGCTAAAACTGGTTGAAGGTTGCGGAGGGTTATCTGGAGCTACAAAGCTTAGAGGAAAAAAGCACAGGACCGCGGCTGAAAGCCTCCTCAAGTAAGTCTGATTGTTGTGTGCTTAAGCGTGTATTTAAACTCTATTCTTACTTTCTTGGTGTGACGAATTTCTGAAGTACTCAACAGTAATGTGAAGAATCCAGCACATCACCTACACTTTAGCTATGGGCACACACATTCCAGTATTACTTTGTCCTTCACACTGAATCATTCATATCATTTTATTCATGATTTTACTATATTTTCTATCTACTTCTTAAATTTCAACTTTTTTTTAATTATACAAAAAAAATTGACAATTAATATAATTTTATAATGACATATATACAATATATATTATATAATTTTATGATGACATGAAATCGTGGTAGATACAAGCAGCAGTTGAATTTGGAGGGTGGTCAATAGCATCACCATAACCATAGAGAACTTTACCTATATAGACATGAGGAGTAATGGACAGCTAAAGCATAAATAGTGGCATATAGTCTATGATGAATTGTATATCTTATTATCTTGGTCAGTAAATTGGCTAAGTTTCTAAATAAATAGGCCCTATTTAAACAGGTAAGAAAATCTAAGTGGACAAGCAACCCTGATAGAAACGTACCTCACATTGTAACTTGCTCTTGTTAAGTAGCCTTGAATAGCAACAAAGTCCTGAGCCTAAAATGAACCAGAATGTCAAGCAGAAGGGTAGAAACGAAGTCACCAAACTACGACTGCTTTTTGTTTACAATTGTCTCTGAGGTACTGGCACGTGTTTGGCCCGGTTTGAGCGCGTGACTAAATCCCGCCGCGTGTAGCGCGGGAAACGTGTGGTTTTATTTATTCCCATAGACTTTTCTATTGAGTTTTGAAACTGCACTTTCCCGCTGACTCAGAAGTTTTTAAAGGGAATTTTCTGGACCGCTTCGGCACGAGCTTTCCAATGGTACAAACCCCGGAAGCGTAGCTACTTCCGTTCAAAAGTTATTAACGGTTTTTACCGCGCCAACTCAACTTGGACATACTGATAGTGGTGCGCTCGAATAGCGCAAATGGCGAGCGAGCTGGCCTAGTTGAAAATAAAATGAAATAATGCCACTTAGAGAAAATGCAATTTAAAATGAGTACACTGTATGATAATTCTAGGGGGGGAAATGATTGTTTCGCTCTTTTTTGAGCTCATCAGCATACCATAACCATACACACATACAAAGTTACCAACCATTTCAAAGTTTTGTATAAAACAGATAGACAATCTGTCAGTTGATACTGTACATTATTCCAAGAATGTATTGCATATGTGTTATTTACTATTGCTGCACACAATTTCACGTCTTTTAAAAGTTGGTAATTTTGGATGTGACATATGATAGATATGGACAATCATCTGTACTCATCTTCGACAGATGATTGCCCCCCTCCGAATATTTCAGAGGGGACCATAGTAGTCACATTTTCAAATGCACTGATATTTACTTTGGGTCCTTTTTAGAAAATTTTAATAAATGTAAGATCATTATTATTATTATTTGTGAAAATGTTTAATAATATATTTTGTGATACAAAAAATGCTTCAGAAAGAAGAAAGTTAATACTAAAAGTTAAAGCAAATAAGGTGTACATTTTGTCAGCAGCTTGCTGCAGTTAAAAATCTTTCTTTACGCAGGTGTAAACTTGAAGCACTCGAGTATAAGAATTTGACTATAAAAATATTCAAAATTTATAAGACTTGAGTTCAATACTTGACATTGAAATTTTTAAGAACTTGAGTATAAATTTGATGAGCATAAAATATGACGTTTAGTTGATATAGTTGATGAAAAATAACTTAGGACCTCCAGCTTAAAATACCCAGTTATTTATACTGGCACACAAGCTAGGTTCTAAATGGACAAATAATTTGAGGACTGTTTGGATGGCAAACTGTACCGAAATGTGTGGACATAGACGACACTTTGTGATTACTGGGACTCCCTGCCACCCAGTTAGTGAGCTCAGGAAACACCGGAAATCCCAGCAAAAAATGCATTCCTGGAGGTCGTCTTTGCAGAGGCACACAAAGAGCTCAGGGCTCCACATTATTACAGCCCACACATTGTGAAATCAGTACATGAGTCCAAGAATGCTAATTTTGGTGTCTCCTAATAAAGTCAACTCAAACTACTACCATAAAGACAATTCCCGCTTTACAGCAAGAAAGACAATAATTACAAAGCCTGTGCGCTATGCATTTGATGTGACCACTATTAAATTTTGCCAAATTTAACCAATTACTGCACTGAATTGACCACATCATAGTGGTTAACAGCATGGTGCACATACATAGCCATTTGATGTGTATCTGTATGACTGAAATTAAATGTACCATACCTGGGATATATAGATTCCAACCACTCACGGTATCATAACTGTATATTGGGGTATCCAGAAGGTGTGCCAATGCCATGACTTCAACCTCCGATCCCCATGCCCTGTTTTGATTCATCCTGGTTGCTGCAATACACTGCTCAATTCCCAGCTCCCATTCTGCATCTGTATAAACTGAGCCAACAAGGTGCACTTCTCCAAGATTTTGAATCTGTCTCAGAAGAGGAGCAATCTGATGTGGCCATATCGCATCACCAATTGTTCTCATGTGCTGTACGATAGCACCTCGTATAGCTAAGAGAGAGACAATAGTGGTCCAGTTGGGAGTCCACAGTCACAGATTTGTCTTCTTCAAATGTTTCGGTCACCTGTCGAGAACCATCAAGACTAAGAACAACGAAATCTCGAGAAGCTCTAAACAAGGGCAGCATCAAAAGAAGATGACATGTCTCCTGTGCAGAAAAATCTCTCTCTCCAATAGTGCTTGTTAATAGCTTTTGCACTACTTTGAGTGGTGTGGCATCCTCTTTGATGCTTTTCATGATTGTACTGTATACTTCTTGCAGACCTTTTGAACGAGGCTCAGATTTGGTAGCATATTTTGCCACATACTTGATGACTTTGTTTCTGGACACAATGTACTGCATATCAACATTGGCTCTCCAAGCTGACAGTTGTACTGGGTTGTAGGCATTCAACAAATTGTCATTTCTGGAAGTCAGCACTACAGGTTCACCTTCTTGTGTGGTGATAGTAGTCACTTGCTGTAATGGTTTGGGGTAGCCGAACCTGCACTCCTGCTTGCCTCTCTTACGCTTCAAGCAATATGATGTTGAGCATCTTGTGTGCCGTTGGCAAGTAGCAACTAAATCAACCAGGTCCATTTCCAAGTTATTTATGCCTTGGTATTGTTGGTTGCACACATGCGGTTTAATCTTAGGTAAGGGAATAGAATTGATTATGTTGTTCCCATCAGCAGGAATTCCTGGGTTCATTGTACTAACCAGGCCATCAACATATGCAGTAATCCTCTCAGCAGCATCCAACAATTCAGCACTGTCATCAGATGACAATAGTTGCTCAATGTCTGGTGCATTGTGCAGCCAAGCTACACCATGTACATGAGGAGATCCCCTGTGCTGCCACTCGAATCTGAACCAGTAGTCTGTGGCTCCAAGAACATCCACATAAAATGTTTTCATGAACTTGCTAATTCGTTCATAGAAGAACCAATCAGCAATGGCCGGGTTGTTATTGACTGCAGAGCTGCGGCTGGAACTTTCATCTGGATTTTCAGCAATCAAACGAGCCAGCTCAGGCCACTGATTGTCAGCTGCACTATGAGTGAAAAATATAGTGGGCATACCGAGACAGTCAATCATGGAAATGAGCCTACTTCGCTGCTTGAACCAAAATTGCTTAGTTCCACGTAAGCTGGTGGCATAATGTAGTACTCGCTTGCTGAGCTCTTTCCCTCCACTACTGATCATTTCCTTCAAGTCTTCCAAAGACAGACGTGCATCTTTTGGGTGTTGATTTATGTAAATCTTACCAGTTTGGAGGGCACGCCATCTCATTTCGGTGTTGAGAGCAAAATATCGAAAACGAGGATGTTTGGCAAACCTGCCATCTTCATAACGCATCAAATGCTTGAAGTAATTCCCCACCGTTACAGTACGCTGTCTTGGAGCCAAAAAATCACCATTACCAGTGGGAAACAATGTAGGGAAGGCATAGGAGATGTATCCTTCGGTGACAAACTCGTTTATTGGAGTGTCCCCTCGAGACGGCCATGGAATTATATTGTCTGGATGCGGTTTTTGTCGCTCATTTATGGACTTCTTGACAGTCTCTTCTTCTGTGCCCTTTTGCACAGTAATTGGAACAAAGGATCCCAATTCTTGATAACTTTCATCATTTTCCTCTTGTTGCTGGCTTTTGTCTTCAATTTTGATGGATGCATCTTCAATAGTGGTGATATTGGAAAGATTTCCATCAATTGGGAGCTGCTTAACTTCTTCCATATCAATTGTCACATCACGATAATACTTGTTGTGCTGTTTTAGCCACAGGAGAGCGTGTAGGACAACTGAGCGTCTCACTCTAAAGTCCTTGTGAGTATTATCTGAGCCATGTTTCCTCACGATCAACACATCAAGATTTTTTGTGTTTCTTGGAAGGCTGGACGCAAAAGAAGTGACATCCTGTGGCAGGTTGATTACATGGCCTTTGTATCCATACTGACCATGGGGTAGTCGATAGATGGACATTAGTGGCATAACAGTCGAGATCAACATTTCCTCTGCTTGCGACAACCCCTTAATTTTGAATATAAATATAAACATATAGCTAAACGTTATTTTATTGTACTCAGTTATATATCAATAGATGAATATATATATTTTTAATAATCAGAATGCTTTTATTGCTTTATATGTAATTTAAATTTACTCAGATACAGTTACATGGACGGAATAATTATAAAATGCGTATAATGTGAGGATGTATTTATATTATGCAATGTTTATTATTTGAGTGATTTCAACGGGTTAGTTCTGTAATAGAATAGAAAATTCTAATTTATGTCACAAACCTGTAATTCATTGGGCACTGCTCCAGGGTTCATATTGTTTTCAGAGGAATAAAGCTTTGGGTTTGCTTTGTCTCGATAACATCGTATACATGTAGTTGAGAGTGATGCCATTTTAGTGCCAGGAAATTTTTCTGAGCATACAATACATATTGTTGACTCGATTGAAGACATTTCATGATGAAATTTGTCCATCTTCTCTTTCACAACTTTATCTTTAAGAATGGCTTGATGATTGAGAGGAGCAGTTTCATTATTATGTAAATGTTCAGCATTGACAACTTTTAATACTGCATCTTGAGCAAATTGTCGTTTATAGACACTCATGTTTTGAAGTCTAGCAGATTTTTGTTCTGGAGTTTCATTGGCCAAAGCATTTTCTTTATAAGCACATTGACGCTTCAGTCGAGCAGCCCGTTCATCTGATGTTTCTTTAGCCAGTTTTCTTTCCTGCAAATTGTTCTGATGTTTCAGTCTAGCAGCCTGTTCATCTGATGTTTCTTTAGCCAGTTTTTTTCCCTGCAAATTGTTCTGATGTTTCAGTCGAGCAGCCCGTTTGTGTACAGTTTCGTTTGCTATTTTTTCTTCCTGAAGAGTGCTCTGATGCTTTAGTCTAGCAGCTTTCTCTTCTTGTGTTTCCTTGGCTAAGCGTTCATCTTGAAGAACACTCAGGCGTTCCAGCCGAGCAGCTCTGTCATCTCCAGTTTCATTGGCTAAATGTTCTTTTTGCAAAATCCTCATATTTTGTAGCCTAGCAGATCGATTCTCTTGGCTCTCAATTGCTCGTCTATGTTTTTGCTGAATTCTTATTTTATTTAATCTAGCAGCTCTTCTATCAAGGGATTCTTGTGCTAGTTTGCTCCTCTTATGCTCTAATCTAACTTCTTTGTGCTCTTGGGATTCATTTGTTTCATCAATTTTTCTATTTTTTAGTCTTTGCTCAGTTTCTAGAGGACTTTCTGCTCTGCGTTTAGCCCTGCCCTTTTCATTTCTTTTTTTAAGGCGGGCTTGCCTTTCTTGTTCGGTTTCAGCCCTCCTCAGTTCTTGTGCCCTCTGGTTTCTTTTGTCAAGGCGAGCCCGTTTTTCATTCGCACTTTCCTTTTTCAGGTTGGGATTATCGAGCTCCATTAGTTATAAAGCACAAAACCTTGACAAGTAAAAGAAAATAAGAATAAAATCAATGAAACAGCCACACAAATTATAGAACTTAGCCTTAGTTCGCCTAATCCACACCGCAATTGCTGTAGGAATCTCGTATCGGGGTAGCAATAACGCGGGTGCTCAGTTTACTTGGTTTTTATACAACTCAGAAAAATCGCTGCGCAGTACGTGCAAGAGTAAAAGGCGGGAGAAATGTTCTAGGCGCGACTACCATCGGTTTTGTGTAGTTTGCGCATGATCAGTAGCTACTTAGCGGTTAGATTTGTCACCTGCTATCAGTCATGGAACCAGAACCATGGCAGAACAAGTGAGTAGATTTATTTAGGAGAAGAATTGTATCAGTTGTGATATTATTGTGTTAGAATGGAAGACAGACCGAAGAGAAGACTGAGCCTCCACCAGTGGCTCAGCAAATAAAACAAGTATTAAACAATAAAGTGAGTAGATATATAGTATTAAAATTCTCATAATTTACTTCATTTTAATACAGAAAAAAAGAAGAAGAAGAAAAAGAAATAGGTAAGTCATTATGGTTTAACCTGTAGCTGTTATGATATGATGCACTTTTTTTGTAGACAGCAATTAATACCACCACCAGAAGTCGAAATACATTATAGTATTTAAATAACTTATCTTACCACTTAGCTATAAATATATATTTAAATAACTTATCTATCTTAACCACTTATATTTATTAAATAACTTATCTATCTTAACCAATATATTCTAACCACTTATAAACATATATAATATATGCTTTAAAATGTGTAATCTTTGTATTATCATGAAGAGTTATGTGATGGCTATCTAGCTAGCTCAAAACTCAGAAGTTTGTGGTTATGGGCATAGCACCCTCCATGGTTTTAAAAGTGGCCACACCTTGAACAAGTCCACAATTGTTCTCTTCAATATAGGACCAAATGTAAATTTGCCATT
>WLWD01001746.1_pt1 | contig 15118 bp, 11 predicted proteins | sample 6712731 | NCBI WGS metagenome assembly WLWD01 (sample SAMN12718690, study PRJNA576275) | sponge metagenome | isolation source: marine sponge | host: Mycale hentscheli | place: New Zealand: South Island, Marlborough, Capsize Point | collected 2014-11-01
TAAGTTCATTCCCTAAATCAACAGTTAATTGTTAGTAATCTCCAAAATCGGAAGGTGACAGATAGACAAACAGACAAGATGACTACTATAACCCTCTCGCACATGCGCACTGAGGGTTAATTATTTAGTGCTGGCATTAACGAAACAAAAATTGTGGTATACTGTAGAACGTCACTTACTCAAACACGTTTGGACTGAGAGACGTTCCGATAACTGAAATGTTGGGATAACTGAACACTATGAAATTGTATTAATGAAGCGTGTAGTCAAAGCAATTCTTTCTGTTTGCACATGCCACTATTAGATTTTTGTTCGGTTGACTGAAGTGTTCAAGTAATGAAAGTTCTACTGTACTGTGGTACATTGATCAGTTAGTGCATGTTTTTTACAATTCTACTATTACAGTAAGTAGAAGTCCAGTGTGCAACCATGCTCCATGCTGTTGGCACAGCCCACAGAATGGTGAAGTTAAGGTTGTGAGATACATACAGTGGTGTAGGAAGATGTTTCGGTAAAGGGGGGCTCCAAGGGTATGTTGTAGTTTAAAAGGGTTCGTGTGAGAAATCACCTCGTTAAATCATGCCTCAAAATTATGGGGGGGGGGGGGGGCTCCAGCCCGCTCGGAGCCCTTCTCCCTTCCTACACCACTGACATGTCTTGTTGATAGACCTCACAGGTTGCAAAGAGATGGTACGGGTTGGGTATAGCAAGTTAGAAGAGAGAAACAAATTCATCAGGAAGTATATGTAAAAATTAATCTGACATCTGAAGAGTTGGCAAGCCCTGAAACTTCAGTGTATATAAGCTATAATAGTTTCAAATATAAGCCACTGCCATCAAATCCTTGATTAGTTAAAGCTTTGGTCACAGGCTTTTTTAAATAATAATACATAATTAAAAATATTTGGTCGCCACCGGAAAATGAACCCAGGACTGCTTGCACCAAAATATTTTTAATTCTGTATTGTTTTTAAAAAGCCTGTGAAAAGAGAGAGAATACATCTAATGAGTAAAAGAAGCTGAGAAAGAAATTGTGAAGCTTTGGAATTGTATTTGACAATGAGTGTAGTTCAGTTCATGTCTAACCATCTGGAAGAATTTCATGCATTAAGACAGCTTTGGGTTAATGGCAAAGTAATTATGTTAGCTTGTAGTTGGTATAGTCATATAGAAATCCATTTAGGATATATTGAATTGCAGCAGTGAGAGTAAACATTTACTTCATCAAGTTTGCTAATTGTTTGTTGTTTACAGTGACCACAAGAAGTTGAAAGATGCTCTGTCCAAGGACTCCATTTCCCAAGAGACAGACTTCAGCAAAATAATGATTCTGAAGGGTGTGAGTCCTCACTTACAGTGTCCGCTGTGCAACAACCTCATCCACGAACCCCGAGTTCTTGCCTGCTCCCACACCTACTGTCTAGAGTGCCTCGAAGACACCGTCAGAAAGACTGTTCAATTCTCCCAGTTTCAGAACTTTGCCAATCCAGCGTACAAGCCCACTCACCACTCTGACAGCGAAGAAGATGAATTTCAAGGAAAGATTCCAGACACTTTCTCACCAACTTACACACTCGAGGCTTTCTTAGGGGCTCCTCTGAATGATGAGCTCAAGTCTAATTTGAGTCAGATTCTGAGTCCAGAGTTCACTGGCATTGAGCATGTGCCAGACAAGAGGAAGAACAGAAAGAAAATGTTGGCAAGTGGAAAGAAGCAGACAGTCACCGTAGCGGAAAATGACGGGTCCAAACAGGAGGCGTCGTCAGGGGTGAGGGATTCTGGGGGAGGAGGAGCTAGCAATGGGAAACTAAAGAAGACTAGTGGAGAGAAAGTAGCTCAGGCAGCAGGTAAGAAAAAGGCAGAAGGACTTGTAACTAATAAAGGAGACAAAGATTCAATAAACGACAATTCCAGGGACAGCAAAGAGACGGGTAAAACTGAAAGTGTGGGCGAGGCGGAGGCAGCCACGGACTCTACGTCACAGACACTGTCAAAGAAAGACCCGAACCGTTTGTTGGAGGTGTTGGTTTGTCCTGACTGCGGCATGCACACAGAGATCCCCGACGGCAACCTAGCTTTCATCCCGTACAACTTCTTCGTCCAGCACATCATGGACCTAATGACGTACTACAGCAGTGCTGACCCTGTACCACTCGTCTACTGCAGCATGTGTCGCAAAGACGGTGTGGAGGAGCTCCCGCAGGCAGTGGCGCGATGCTCCACGTGTGCGGCTTTCCTGTGCCATCAATGCTACGAGTTGCACTCCATCGACGACTTCACAAAGCTTCACTCTACTCTCACCATCACGGAGAGAGGAGAATCTAGCATGTTCAGTTGCCTCACTCCGGGCAGCGTCAAGGTGCGGTTGTGCAAGTTCCACGGCCAGCGTCCGTACATCTACTACTGCATCTCCTGCAGTAGAGGCATCTGCGAGATGTGCTCCAAGCGGGACCACAAGACGCACCTGTTCACCAGGCCAGAGGACATTCGTTCAGACTTTGTGGCGTACATCCGGGACCTGATGTCTCGCACATCACAGCTGCGCCGGAGAATGGAGGGTGCGGTCAAGACCGCACAGGACTTGATGGGTGGCATTCAGCTTCTGGCGGCCACGCAGATCGAGGAGGTGCTGAGGACGCAGGATGTGCTGACCAGCACGCTGGACATGAGACTCAGTGTAATGATGATGGAGGCTGAGAAAGCTGCAGAGGGCAACCGGACATCTTCTTCCTCCTTGTCCAAAGCTTTAGAAAGCAAAAAAAATGGAAATGGAGGAAAGAAGTCTAACAGCTAGCAGAAGTGGTAGCAGGATGAATATTTGTATTTGTGTTGTATTTATTTATTTGAGCATTTCTATGAAGACAAGTCTCATTTGTACAATCACTGGTACCGGACACCCACATTTATGATGATCATTTCCAACTATTTTGTAGCTTGAGTAGGAAGCAATGTAACAAATCTGCCCGAGTACGTAGCTATTGGTGGTTACATTATGTACTGATGAGTCTTGAATAGCTATTTATTGCTGCATGCAATGGGCCATTGGTGAATGGGTTGGCAATAGGTCTAACCACGCCCACTTCACAGTGGTATTCATGTTAGTTTTCTACCTACTCATTTTGGTTTCAATTTTTGCTGTCGAGGTGAAATTTAGTGTTCTGTGCTTGTAGAGTTGTCTCCCCCACCCACAATACCTCCCATCTCATTGAATAGTAAATAAATTCGAGTATTCAGAAAACTACAGTGGACATACATTGTGTGGAATAAGCAGAGAAAATGTGATCTATGCCTCGGGCATATGTAATATTTACATGCCTGCATGTATGAATCAAAAACAAACAAAAGAAGATATTAAGAAACGTGAGAAAGGAGAGGACTTTGTGGAAGTCATTTGAATAGATGCTTTCTGTAGAACTTGAGCTCGTCAATACTTTGAAAAATGTCATCCCTTGCTCTGCACAGTACACACACAAACAGAATAATTGAATGAAGCAGTAGCAACAAGAGATTTCACACAGTAATGAGAGGTATATATATATATGATGATACTTTACCCACCAGGATATAAGCCACCTTAACGGAGAAATTATATAGTGATTCAACACGTGACATCTCCCATGACAACTGACCTGTGACACCCGTTCTTCACCGGCACTTCTAGAGCAGTTTCAGGATACCATCGCCTGTAACAAAACAAGTGTCAACACATGAACAGCTTCCAACTAACACCCATCCTGCCTTCCTTGAGTTCAATGTTATTTGCTATGTAGAATTATGTACTACACATACAGTAAACTTTTTAAAATTCAGGCTCATCACTTCAATTTGACGAATCAGCAATACCGTAGAGGAGCGTTGTTAAGCGCCCCCGCTGATAACCTCAAATGGTAAGGAAATGAGCACTTAGTAAAATTAATGGGAGCTTAACCACAAGTGGTAACCTGAAAAGTGGGACTGAGCACCAATCAGCAATTGACAAGACACATGCAGTGCTTAATAAAAAGCACTAAAAACCAGGAGGAAAAATGGATGCTAAACAAAAAACAGCCTTACTTGCACAACTCTTTGACTGAGCTGACATCAATGATGCGATAGTGGAGATGATCAACAAACGACTTCATGTGCTTCACTAAGAATGCTCTGTCCACGTGCACGGAGTTTCCCACCAGAGGGCACTTGCCCTTGGGTGTGTACTCCTCCACAAACTTCACCATCTTGTCCCTGGCTTCCTCTAATGTCATAGTGGACTCCTGCACGGCACTCGTCAGTCCACTCTAAGGAAGAAGAAACAGGCAAAGAGAATAACTAGCAGGCAATGTATAGCAGAGTTCAGTAGCACCCAATAAACAGGGTTTTATATAATTAAGATGGGTTTTTTTTTATACAATTAAGAGGGTTTAAAAAATATATAATTAAGTCAAAGATGATTTCAAGAATTAAGTCTCAGATACAAAGAAGTTAGACCAAGACATACACAACAGATTGACAACATACCGACTCAAAAACCAAAGCAACATGGCATATAAATCACTTCAAAGGTGTAGCAAGTAAGCTGCTGTAACATGCACACACATATACATACACACCCTGTGCTCCATTCAGCATTGAATGATATGTCGTTATAAGCAACCAGCCAGCAGTGCAAATGAGGTCACATGATCACATGATGAACAGCCTACAAGGTGACAGGGTCAACCCACTCCTCGTGTACACTTCCAGCTATCAACCCCAAAATGGCGTGAGTTAATTCATAATATGAATGTATGCACATAGAATTTCAGTGTATGTACAGTGGAACCTCTGACAGTGAACTCTCTACTAAGCAAATACCCACACCAGGTGATGAGTACCTCACTCCACTCCTGGAAGACACTCACTCCCTTGGGAGAGAGAGAGATACTACTCATAACTCCTTGCCTCGTGCACTATACATGTAAGGTGAATCATTTGGCATATCCTAGTCAGGAAGCACTACCTTAAAGAGCAACAGCCTGACAGAGTTGACAGCTGCAGACATAGCTATAGCAACCACCAGAGAGTAAAGGCATCATTAGGTCAGGTTTACCAAGAATTAATAAGACATGGAAAAATGAAATACGTAGGTGTCTCAGATAATGTACATTTAAATTTGCCTTAGTGAAGCAAGAAAAAAAGTAGGACCAGAACTTAAGTTAGTTATTCTGGGGGGGGGAGCTGCTTATAAACTGCCCCTTATATCAGTTCAATGGCAATTATGCTGCCATGAGTGTTTTATCTATGAATGTTATACAGTGCCATGTAATTAATGCTCACCATATACATTGAAGAAGTTATAAAAGTATTGGTGCTCTGAAAAATGTGTCCTCCCACATGTGTACGCCATTATTCTTTGACATGTGAACAAGACAACTGAATAGATTCTCTACATCCTTCCATCAGTCACACAATACATGACTATAATTCTGTTACATCTACCTACAGTCACTTACACCAGGCTATACATTGCATCACCATGGTAACCATGACGGGCATCAAATAGAGTGCTTTTCCAATGCATACCACAAGGACAACCAAATACTCTGCTCTCTCTTTCTCAACCTCAAGCACACATCCAACTAATGTATCAACCATTAAAATAACAAATAAAATGCCAGTAGAATATTGAATTTAAAAGAGAGGGATTAGAGAGAAAGGGAAAGTGGCCAACAATAGGATGTGACTTCATTGCACTCTCGTCCTGTCTTGAACTCACCTTCTTGTGCTGATTGATGCACCACTCATTCATTCCCTCCAACACCGGATCAGGCTGGTGGATCACACACGTGGGAGCCTAGTAACCAACATACAAACAAACACATGTACATCCAGCTCTAACGATGGCAATATCAGACCGCACCTCTTTCAAGACGTTCATATCAGAGTCTGTGATGACACACGCCATCTCCAATATCTGGTCCGTCTCAACATCCAATCCTGGACATTTAACAACACAAGGCTGGTTAGTTTTATCACTCATACACGCCTCACTATTATTACCTGTCATCTGAGATGGAATACGTTTTCAGTTTCCACATGATTTATGCAACATAAAAAGAATATCGTAGAAAATATTTTGAATAAATGCATGAATAGACTTGTAAGACTATTACATATGGCAAGTGTAAAACTAAATGAACTAGACAAGACTCAAAACCCTTGCCGTTACCCAATACCTACTGTTACTACTACTACATCCGTCATAACTTCTGTCACCTGTTTAACTTTGGCAAAGGTACTACAAATTGACTGAGTCAATGCATAAATTGAACCCACAAATTCTCTTTTTATCTCTAAACCATCTATTCAGTGAATCCTCAGGACAAATATACTAAGCCTCTCCCCTGCCTATGCCCTCACCTCTAAATCCACCCACACCATTCTGTATTGAGGCTCCCTCGTCCGGCGGGCCATTCCTGGTCGTTCCGGAGAAGAAATGCGTGTCCTACTTAGAGGAGGATAAACTACTTGTTTAACTAATTTGTGTATGTATCTATTAATAAACGTCATTTGAAGACTAGCACGGGCTAGCCAGTTGGAAGCGGTGAGGTAGCTTTAAGCCAGAGCTTCATACAACCTCTTCTTTCCGGCGAGGCCTTTGAAGCAGCAACAGCAACTGAACAAACGCAGCAACTTCAATTTCAATTTAATAGACATTATGAGAAGACTATCACGGGCTCACTTTACAAAATTATTCCCCTGCCGTTAGGCCTCTGTGTACTGTTCGGTGCTCCCTATTTTATACATCCCTGGGCGATATCGTGCATCAGGTAAAGGGTATTTACGACCTTTGTGGTGATTCTTACCTTGATGATTCTTACCTTATGACTCCTCAATCATCTGGGGACTGTGACATGACAGAGCTTCTGGTCACCTTGACCCTCCTGTAATCCTGTGATTGAGTGTAAGAGATGCCGCTGAAGTGTGCGTCGTGCTCTACTAATAAGGCTACGCTGAAAAGACCGAAGACAGGTTTGCCGTTCTGCCAAGAATGTTTTTTCAAAGCTTTCGAGGATGAAATTCACCACACCATTGTTTCCAATAACCTATTTCGGAGAGGAGACAAGGTAGCTATTGGAGCTTCTGGTGGCAAGGATTCCACTGTTCTGGCGTATGTGATGAAGACATTGAACCAGCGGCACGACTATGGACTGGAGTTATTTTTGTTATCCATTGATGAAGGGATAACGGGCTACAGAGACGATTCCTTGGAAACTGTCAAGAGAAACCAGCAGCAATACAGTCTTCCACTGAAGATAGTCTCCTATGAAGAGCTCTATGGTTGGACAATGGATGCCATTGTCCGAAAAATCGGACTTAAAAGCAACTGCACTTTCTGTGGCGTGTTCCGTCGGCAAGCTCTTGACAGAGGCGCTCTGCTACTAGGGGTTGACAAAATCGTGACTGGCCACAATGCCGATGATATAGCAGAGACTGTTCTAATGAATGTCCTGAGAGGTGACATAGCACGCCTTAAGAGATGCACGGCCATCACCACTGGTTCTGACGGAGCCATTCCTCGCTCCAAACCGTTCAAATACACGTACGAGAAGGAAATTGTGATGTATGCCTACTTTAAGAAGCTAGATTACTTCTCTACCGAATGTATCTACTCCCCTAATGCCTATAGAGGTCATGCTCGCGGATTCCTAAAGGACCTGGAAGCAGTAAGGCCCAGTGCCATAATAGACATTATTTATTCCGGGGACAGTCTCCAGGTACGAGATGAAGTGCGCATGCCCGTGCAGGGGACGTGCAAGAAGTGCGGTTACATTTCTAGCCAGGAGCTTTGCAAGGCTTGCGTATTGCTGGAAGGACTGAACAGAGGGCTGCCTCGACTCGGGATAGGAAAGACAACTGCCAGCAACCTAGCTGAACAGGTACGAAAGATGACCTTAAAAATGAGCCAGGAGGAGCCGCCAAAGGCTGGTGCTAGTTTATCACAGGATGCAGCTGAATGTAGTTGTGATGACAAAATTAGCAAGATGGTAAAGGATGCACGTGATTTAGAAGGCTGTTTGGTAAAGGGTAGTCTATTAGAAAGTGAATGTGATGGTGCAAAGAAGAGTGAGACTGGTTTCTGTAGTAAGGAACAGGCTGAGAGATCTGGTGGTTGTTTGGACAGTGTCCCCAAACAGGAGGAAGGACTTTGTTGTGGTGGTGGTGGAGGATGCAATCAAAGACATAGCTATACCAAAACTCAGAATTTACCTAACATACTTGAGAGAAGCAAGAATTTGGATTTTTAACACCACACTTGAAACCAGTTTTATTTATTGTATTTATAATAATAGGAATGAGTTGATAAAAATACTTTTATAGTGATATGATGTAAAAACACTTGACATAGTATGAGTATAATGACATTATAAAACCACTGCTAATCTGGATCTCCCTACACATGGATGATTTCTACATAAAATTAGCATAAGTGTCAAATTTGTCCATAAAATCTGTCAGAGCCTCATGGATGAATGCATACTGGTCCTGTAAGAACAACAAATTTGAAATGCATTGCAAACTGAAAGGTACACTATTTCTTCTTACTCACCTCGTTAGCTACCAGCCCGTATCGTTGAATTCTTGCTGCCTTTATGCACTGAAATACATCAACCACTCCCTCTGTCTTCAACCTCTCGATTTCAGAGTACACAGTAAGGAATGTGCCACTCCTTCCACTTCCGTCACTGCACACAAACACACATATATACAGCTGCATGTATACAGTAACGAGTCTTATTCTAAATATAGATCATAGCTTTTGTATGTAACAAGTTTTATTCTAAATATAGATCATAGCTTTTGTACGTAAATGTATTTCAATCGGACAGCACTGCCATCTTCAGGTGATGGTGAAATCTGCCAGACGAGTAATTAATTACCTGCAGACAATAGTGATGGGTCTGTTTCCAGTGGATCTCTGCACTTTCTGAATGAGATCACATAACTTCAGAACAGACTTCGTATCGGGATGCTTTTTATCATCATTCCAGCCAAGATGGTGGAACTGAGTAACTGAAGCACATCGCTATGACAACAGATATATACTGACACATGTTGGCTGGAAAATTTTAAGATTGAAACTTTGCCTGCTGGTCAAAACCTGTAGCTCGTCAGGCTAGCTTTAGTGTTTGTGTTATGACAATGATGATATTGGATAGCTAAAAGTTAGGGCTCCACCCACTGATCTCACTCACATTTGCACTTGGCCCTTCAACTTCTAGTTTTCTGATGGAGATGTTGTGGTCCTCATCTTTAGTCTCTGACAACAGATTCAGTATCACCTTACCAAATTCTACTTTTTCATCCACTTCCTGTGGCCAATAAATAGCTGAACACTCCTAAGCAAATATAACGGTGGTGCATATAAAAATACTCCTATATTGTGAACTAGCTATAACACATAAATCATGACTGTACCTTTTCTTGTTCTTGTGGCTGACAGATCATGACAATACACTTGCTCTGGCTGTCCACAATCATGCGCCAAAAATCTTCTCTTGTGCTCTCCAGAGGTCCTTGTGTGGTGATGAAGGTCTTTCTAGCTCGATATCCCTATATGTAATTTTCTAATAGATGACACTGAGAAATGCCACTCCTTTAGGTCAAAGAATAAATGTAACTGTTCATTCGTGGGAGAATATAACTATAACGGTGGAACTATTGGTGGAGTATAACTTTTTGGTGGAGAAATACAGTTATTTATTGGTGCAGAAATTTATTTTTATTTGGTGGAGAAATGCAACTTTTAGTGGAGAATGCAACTCTGTGAGTGGAGAAATGCAACTGTTTCTTGGTGGAGTGATGAAACTTTAGTAAAAGGGAAATAAAAAACCTTATTGGTGAAGAAGTGCATCTATTTAATAGTAGAAAAATACAACTATTTTATTGGTGGATAAGGAGCTGTCTATTGGTAGAGAAATGTAGCTATTTATTAGCTTTCTGTAGAGCAACATAATGGTGTAGTATTACACAATCCCTAGACTTACATTGATGAGACTTGCATTGATATATCCAGTACCTCCTGTCATTGGTCTATGTAGTTTATCTAAAAGGATGAACAATATTTTATGTCGACAAGATAACCACCAGTTTGTTGTTGTTCTTTAATAGGGACTAGACTCACATGGAATTCTGTCTTTGTGACGATTTTTGTCTTCATGAGATTTCTCCAAACCTATACAATCATCGCTCGAAGGTTTTCGCGACACTTCGTCTAGAAGCTGAACAGCAACAAAAGGTAAACTAGCTAGCCACTTCCAAACAGGAAATTAATACAAACATATTATTATTATTCTAGGCTTTGCCAACCGTACTTTAAACTGCTCCAAAAAGCCAGTCATGGAAGTCGTTGGAGAGACATTGGACAGCTTGTTTTTGACAATACGAATGTCCATAGCAGGAATCTCTGTGTTGCCACAGGTGATGATTTCATTGAGAGCATAGTGGATGAACACATATTGAGACTAGAGGGAAAGAAACGACCCAATAGTCAATATCTATAACACTACCAGTTATATAGCATAATATACCTAGTCTTCTAAATTACTCATTCAGTTATAGACTTTTAAGGTTCTCATAGTGCTATTTATATTAAGTAGAATTTCTGGGGAGCGAATTAGATATCACAAGTTAGTAGAAGTTTGGGCATTATTTAGAGTAAAGTGAATCCAACATTGTACTGAAGTCAAATTTTATTTTATTTTTTTAACTTTGCTGCACCATACAAGACAGGCAGGACAGACCAACTAGCAGGGCTAACTATGTTAGAAAGCACTGGGTAGTCTGATTGACCATTTCAGTACAGTAAAAATACACCCTTATAATGAAGGGGGGGAAAAAAGAAGAAAGAAAGAAAACGGGGAGAAAAAAAAAAGAATAGAAAAGAAAAGAAAAAAAAAGAAAAAGAAAAAAAAAAGTAAAATAAAGACAGACAGACAGATAGAAAGAAAGAAAGAAAAAAAAGCTAAAGTTTGTAAATGACTTAAATCCTTACTTCGGTTTGAACCATAGAGCATCTCTTCTTTCTCATATCCTTCACAAATTGTAGAACATTGACAGAGGATTCAGCAGCTATCTTCTGAAGCATGGAGTCAATTGTCATAAATGTGCCAGTGCGGCCAACACCTGCACTGCAGTGGACAACCAGAGGGTCGCTGCTGTATGGGTGGAGCTTCCTGACTCGCCGCAGGAACCCCAGCATGGACGTGGGATACTTGGGGACATCATGGTCTGGCCAGCCAGTATAGTGGCAGTGAGTCACAGTTAGCTCTGACACATTCAAATCTTCTTCACCATCTTCACTCTTATAAGATCAAATATTAACTTTGTCACAACATTAATAGAAAATAAAGTGATGATCTGAGCTTCCCATCCAAGTAATATTATTTTGATTAAAAATTCTCTTTATTTTTTTAATTTGCTTTTGCAATGTTGAACTGACTTCAACAAAAGGAGAAACATTGTATATAGCTATCCTTGTATTTCAAAATGACATTATTAACAAAATCAGATATAGAAAGTAGAAAGTACATTCTCCTTAAAATGATACCTGCTTTAAGAGAACCAGTTTAGAGTTGCAGTAGTCAGCAAATGGCACAGTTTCGTCCAACCTCACTGTCAAGCCAGAACCTACAAACATCTTCTCTCCCAACTTCTTTGGCCAGTACTCATGACATTTGACCTGGGGAATAGCATTACTTCATACTAATATGTTTAAATGATTACGGTAATAAAACTGCCCATTAAAAGAAATCAGCTGCCATACTTACTCTCGTCCCCTCCACTAGTCTAGTAACCATGACAATTGTTGGAAACTTGTGCTGCCAAATAAGTCTCCAGAAGTCTCCAATTGACTCTGGTAATGGACCTGCGACATTTTAAATATTACAAGGTAGTAAGTTAGAAAATATATACATATTTATGCAATTACACTAGCTACATGTATTTTGTTCATTGATTGATTATTAATTGAATTTTAGCCTGGCTAGCTTGCCATATTTCAAACAAACAACCAAACAAACAAAAAGATGAAATAATTAATTATAGTGTGGTTACTCTCACCTGTAGAATGGTATAGTATTCACTTTCAAATTAAACAAAATTTAAGTAAATAAGTAAGTAGGATACAAATGCCAAGCAAGCTAAGGATGATAGGAACATCCCAATACCCTGACGTTTTAATTAATTAATTAATTAATTTAGTTAGTTAGTTATTTGTTTATTTAAACCCTCAGTGATGCATGTGGGAGAGGGTTAAAGTCCTCAGTTTGTCTCAGTCAGTCATTCTGTCACACAACAATGGATCTCAAAGATGGAGGCTTCCCAAAGACTACAAAAGGCATCAAAATGTTGTACTGGACAATTTAAGTCCCTAGAATTTCTTTGTTTGACTAAGCTAGGTATTCTTTGTCTGTACGATCGTAAGCTATTGTTGGCGCCACCCTCTATTGGCGCCACCCTCTATTGTCATGCAGCAAACATGTGAGCAAAATTTTACTTATTGCCTGCGTGAGGTAGGTTTGATTTATATTCTCAGTGAGAGTGGTATACCTGATTGCTGGAATCAGAGTTTCTCATGCTGAGGTGAGTGTCCCTTTGCATAGCTTCTCTTACGAATACAACACTTATGTCTATGGTTTTATTGCACGAGCTACTTATCGACTTGCACTAGCTACTTATAAACTTGCACTAGCTACTTATCTACTTGCACTAGCTACTTATAGACTTGCACTAGCTACTTATCGACTTACACTAGCTACTTATCGACTTGCACGAGCTACTTATTGACTTGCACTAGCTACTTATTGACTTGCACTAGCTACTTATCTACTTGCACTAGCTACTTATAGACTTGCACTAGCTACTTATCGACTTACACTAGCTACTTATCGACTTGCACGAGCTACTTATTGACTTGCACTAGCTTCTTATAGACTTGCACGAGCTACTTATTGACTTGCACGAGCTACTTATTGACTTGCCAGCTACTTCTCGCCTTCCCATAGCTCTTTATTCGCCTTGCACAGCTACTTATTGACGTGCACTGCTACTTAAATCGACTTACACTATCACTTATCACTTACAACGATCAGTCTTATCGACTTGCCCGGCTACTTATTGAACTTGTCACTAGTTCTTATAGACTTGCAATCGAGCTACTTATTGACTTGCACGAGCTAACTTATTTGACTTGCACAAGCATACTTATTGACTTGCATGAGCTACTTATAGACTTGCACTAGCTACTAGTGACTTGCATGAGCCACTTATAGACTTTCACTAGCTACTTATTGACTTGCACACGAGCTACTTATGGACTTGCACAAGCTACTATTGACTTGCAATGAGCTACTTATAGACTTGCACTAGCTATTTTGACTTGCATAGCTCTTATAGACTTGCACTAGCTACTTATTTACTTGCATGAGCTACTTATGACTTGCACGAGCTACTTATTGACTTGCAGTAGCTACTTATTGACTTGCAGTAGCTACTTATCGACTTGCACTAGCTACTTATAGACTTGCACTAGCTACTTATTGACTTGCACTAGCTACTTATTGACTTGCACTAGCTACTTATAGACTTGCACTAGCTACTTATCGACTTGCACTAGCTACTTATCGACTTGCACTAGCTACTTATCGACTTGCACGAGCTACTTATCGACTTGCACTAGCTACTTATCGACTTGCACTAGCTACTTATTGACTTGCACGAGCTACTTATTGACTTGCACTAGCTACTTATAGACTTGCACTAGCTACTTATAGACTTGCACTAGCTACTTATCGACTTGCACTAGCTACTTATTGACTTGCACTAGCTACTTATCGACTTGCACTAGCTACTTATAGACTTGCACGAGCTACTTATCGACTTACACTAGCTACTTATAGACTTGCACGAACTACTTATCGACTTGCACGAGCTACTTATTGACTTGCACGAGCTACTTATTGACTTGCACTAGCTACTTATCGACTTGCACTAGCTACTTATAGACTTGCACTAGCTACTTATCGACTTACACTAGCTACTTATAGACTTGCACTAGCTACTTATTGACTTGCATGAGCTACTTATAGACTTGCACTAGCTACTTATTGACTTGCAGTAGCTACTTATCGACTTGCACTAGCTACTTATAGACTTGCACTAGCTACTTATTGACTTGCACTAGCTACTTATTGACTTGCACTAGCTACTTATAGACTTGCACTAGCTACTTATTGACTTGCACTAGCTACTTATCGACTTGCACTAGCTACTTATAGACTTGCACGAACTACTTATCGACTTGCACTAGCTACTTATTGACTTGCACGAGCTACTTATTGACTTGCACTAGCTACTTATAGACTTGCACTAGCTACTTATAGACTTGCACTAGCTACTTATCGACTTGCACTAGCTACTTATTGACTTGCACTAGCTACTTATCGACTTGCACTAGCTACTTATAGACTTGCACGAGCTACTTATCGACTTACACTAGCTACTTATAGACTTGCACGAACTACTTATCGACTTGCACGAGCTACTTATCGACTTGCACTAGCTACTTATAGACTTGCACTAGCTACTTATAGACTTGCACTAGCTACTTATCGACTTACACTAGCTACTTATAGACTTGCACGAACTACTTATTGACTTGCACTAGCTACTTATTGACTTGCACTAGCTACTTATTGACTTGCACTAGCTACTTATCAACTTTCACTAGCTACTTATAGACTTGCACTAGCTACTTAGACTTGCACTAGCTACTTATTGACTTGCATGAGCTACTTATAGACTTGCACTAGCTACTTATAGACTTGCACGAGCTACTTATAGACTTGCACTAGCTACTTATAGACTTGCACTAGCTTCTTATAGACTTGCACGAGCTACTTATTGACTTGCACGAGCTACTTATAGACTTGCACTAGCTACTTATTGACTTGCATGAGCTACTTATAGACTTGCACAAGCTACTTATTGACTTGCACTAGCTACTTATTGACTTGCATGAGCTACTTATAGACTTGCACTAGCTACTTATAGACTTGCACTAGCTTCTTATAGACTTGCACGAGCTACTTATTGACTTGCA
>WLWD01005254.1_pt1 | contig 15109 bp, 20 predicted proteins | sample 6712731 | NCBI WGS metagenome assembly WLWD01 (sample SAMN12718690, study PRJNA576275) | sponge metagenome | isolation source: marine sponge | host: Mycale hentscheli | place: New Zealand: South Island, Marlborough, Capsize Point | collected 2014-11-01
ATGGTCCCTGGCAGTTTCTCTCGTTTCAATCTAGTCCACTGGACACGTTCGACTCTAAAATATGCTAATTACATGGTCCACGGCAGTTTCTCTCGTTTCATTTTTGTCCACTGGACACGTCCGACTCTAAAATATGCTAATTACATGGTCCCTGGCAGTTTCTCTCGTTTCATTTTAGTCCACTGGACACGACCGATTCTTTAATATGCTAATAACATGGTCCCCGGCAGTTTCTCTCGTTTCATTTTTGTCCAGTGGACACGTCCGACTCTAAAATATGCTAATTACTTGGTCCCTGGCAGTTTCTCTAGTTTCATTTTAGTCAACTGGACACGTCCGACTCTAAAATATGCTAATTACATGGTCCCTGGCAGTTTCTCTCGTTTCATTTTAGTCCACTGGACATGTCGGACTCTAAAATATGCTAATTACATGGTCCCTGGCAGTTTCTCTCGTTTCATTTTAGTCCACTGGACACGTCCGACACTAAAATATGCTAATTACATGGTCCACGGCAGTTTCTCTCGTTTCATTTTAGTCCAATGGAAACGCCCGATTCTTCAATGTGCTAATAACATGGTCCCCGGTAATTTCTCTCGTTTCATTTTAGTCCACTGGACATGTCCGACTCTAAAATATGCTAATTACATGGTCCTAGGTAGTTTCTCTCGTTTCATTATAGTCCACTGGACACGTCCGACTCTAAAATATGCTAATTACATGGTCCCTGGCAGTTTCTCTCGTTTCATTTTTGTCCAGTGGACACGTCCGACTCTAGAATATGCTAATTACTTGGTCCCTGGCAGTTTCTCTCGTTTCATTTTAGTCAACTGGACACGTCCTACTCTAAAATATGCTAATTACATGGTCCCTGGCAGTTTCTCTCGTTTCATTTTAGTCCACTGGACATGTCGGACTCTAAAATATGCTAATTACATGGTCCCTGGCAGTTTCTCTCGTTTCATTTTAGTCCACTGAACACGTCCGACTCTAAAATATGCTAATTACATGGTCCCCGGCAGTTTCTCTCGTTTCATTTTAGTCAACTGGACACGTCGACTCTAAAAATATGCTAATTATATGGTCCCTGGCAGTTTCCTCGTTTCATTTTAGTCCATGGACCAGTCGGACTCTTAAAAATATGCTAATTACATGGTCCCTGGCAGTTTCTCTCGTTTCATTTTAGTCCACTGGACATGTCGGACTCTAAAATATGCTAATTACATGGTCCCTGGCTGTTTCTCTCGTTTCATTTTAGTCCACTGGACATGTCGGACTCTAAAATATGCTAATTACATGGTCCCTGGCAGTTTCTCTCGTTTCATTTTAGTCCACTGGACATGTCGGACTCTAAAATATGCTAATTACATGGTCCCTGGCAGTTTCTCTCGTTTCATTTTAGTCCACTGGACACGTCCGATTCTTCAATATGCTAATTAAATGTTCGCTGACAGTTTCTCTCGTTTTATTTTAGTCCACTGGACACGTCCGATTCTTCAATATGCTAATAACCTGGTCCTCTGCAGTTTCTCTCGTTTCATTTTAATCCAGTGGACACGTCCGACTCTACAATATGCTAATTACATGGTCCCCGGCAGTTTCTCTCGTTTCATTTTTGTCCAGTGGACACGTCCAACTCCAAAATATGCTAATTACATGGTCCCTGGCAGTTTCTCTTGTTTCATTTTAGTCCACTAGACCCGTTCGACTCTAAAATATGCTAATTACATGGTCCACAGCAGTTTCTCTCTTTTCATTTTAGTCCACTGAACACGTCCGATCTAAAATATGCTAATAACATGGTCCCCGGCAGTTTCTCTCTTTTCATTTTAGTCCACTGTACATGTCTGACTCTAAAATATGTTAATTACATGGTCCCTGGCAGTTTTTCTCGTTTCATTTTAGTCCACTGGACACGTCCGACTCTAAAATATACTAATTACATGGTCGCTGGCAGTTTTTCTCGTTTCATTTTAGTCCACTGGACACGTCCGACTCTAAAATATGCTAATTACATGGTCCCTGGCTATTTCCTTCGTTTCATTTTAGTCCACTGGACACATCCGACCCTAAAATATGCTAATTACATGGTCCACGGCAGTTTCTCTTGTTTCATTTTAGTCCACTGGACACGTCCGATTCTGCAATATGCTAATTACATGGTCCCTGGCAGTTTCTTTCATTTCATTTTAGTTCACTGGACACGTCCGACTCTAAAATATGCTAATTACATGGTCCACAGTTTTTCTCATTTCATTTTAGTCCACTGGACATGTCCGACTCCAAAATATGCTAATTACATGGTCCACGGCAGTTTCTCTCATTTCATTTATGTCCACTGGACACGTTCGACCATGAAATATGCTAATTACATGTTTCCCGGCAGTTTCTCTCGTTTCATTTTAGTCCACTGGACATGTTCGATTCTTCAATACGCTAATAACATAGTCCCAGGTAGTTTCTCTCGTTCCATTTTAGTCCACTGGACACGTCCGACTCTAAAAAATTTGCTAATTACATGGTCCCCTGCAGTTTCTCTCGCTTCATTTTAATCCACTTGACACATCCGACTCTATAATATGCTAATTACATGGACCCCGGCAGTTTCTCTCGTTTCATTTTAGTCCACTGGAAACATCCGACTCTAAAATATGCTAATTACATAGTCCCTGGCAGTTTCTCTCGTTCGATAATAGTCCACTGGACCCGTCCGACTCTAAAATATGCTAATTACATGGTCCCTGGCAGTTTCTCTCGTTTCATTTTAGACCACTGGACATGTCCGACTCTAAAATATGCTAATTACATGGTCCCTGGCAGTTTCTCTTGTTTCATTTTAGTCCACTGGACACGTCCGATTCTAAAATACGCTAATTACATGGTCCACGGCAGTTTCTCTCGTTTCATTTTAGTCTACTGGACACGTCCGACTCTAAAATATGCTAATTACATAGTCCGCGGCAATTTCTCTCATTTCAATTTAGTCCACTGGACACGTCAGGTTCTGCAAAATGCTGATAACATGGTCCGCGGCAGTTTCGCTCGTTTCATTTCAGTTCACTGGACACGTCCGACTCTAAAATATGCTAATTACATGGTCCACGACAGTTTTTCTCATTCCATTTTTGTCTACTGGAAACGTTTGACTTTAAAATATGCTAATTACATGGTCCACGGCAGTTTCTCTCGTTTCATTTTAGTCCACTGGAATAGTCCGACTCTAAAATATGCTAATTACATGGTCCCCGGCAGTTTCTGTCGTTTCATTTTAGTCCACTGGACACATCCGACTCTAAAATATGCAATTACATGGTCCACGGCAGTTTCTCTTGTTCGATTTCAGTCCACTGGACACATCCGACTCTAAAATATGCTAATTACATGGTCCCTGGCAGTTTCTCTCGTTTCATTTTAGTCCACTGGACACATCCGACTCTAAAATATGCTAATTACATGGTCCCTGGCAGTTTGTCTCGTTTCATTTTAGTCCACTTGACACATCCGACTCTAAAATATGCTAATTACATGGTCCCTGGCAGTTTCTCTCGTTTCATTTTAGTCCACTGGACACATCCGACTCTAAAACATGCTAATTACATGGTCCCTGGCAGTTTCTCTCGTTTCATTTTAGTCCACTGGACACATCCGACTCTTAAATATGCTAATTACGTGGTCGCTGGCAGTCCCTAACAAAAATGTTGTATGCATGCTGCACACATTCGTGCTGCCTTACTGCACTCATCATGCACATGTGCTGCAGCCGTAATGCTGCTATCAAATATGTATGCTGCATATAGAAAAATTGAAACAGCGCCTCACATGTGCCACATATGTGCATATGAGGGATGCATGTGTGCACAAGAAAACATGCCACATGTGTGCATTCTCTTGTATGCTACACATGCGCAGTGGCATGTATGCCACTCATGAGTTGTACACCCTTCTACTTGCATGCTGCATGCCTGTGGCGCGTTTCAATTTTTGTGTATGTGGCACACAAGCACTATGGTACATATATTTCTGCATGTCTGCCTGGTAGATGTGTTACATGTGCTGCATGTCTGCCTGGTAGATGTGTTACATGTGCTGCATGTCTGCCTGGTAGATGTGGTACATGTGCTGCATGTCTGCCTGGTAGATGTGTTACATGTGCTGCATGTCTGCCTGGTAGATGTGATACATGTGCTGCATGTCTGCCTGGTAGATGTGTTACATGTGCTGCATGTCTGCCTGGTGGATGTGTTACATGTGCTGCATGTCTGCCTGGTAGATGTGATACATGTGCTGCATGTCTGCCTGGTAGATCTGTTACATGTGCTGCATGTCTGCCTGGTAGATCTGTTACATGTGCTGCATGTCTGCCTGGTAGATGTGATACATGTGCTGCATGTCTGCCTGGTAGATGTGGTACATGTGCTGCATGTCTGCCTGGTAGATGTGTTACATGTGCTGCATGTCTGCCTGGTAGATGTGGTACATGTGCTGCATGTCTGCCTGGTAGATGTGGTACATGTGCTGCATGTCTGCCTGGTAGATGTGGTACATGTGCTGCATGTCTGCCTGGTAGATGTGGTACATGTGCTGCATGTCTGCCTGGTAGATGTGGTACATGTGCTGCATGTCTGCCTGGTAGAAGTCTGGTAGAGGTGGTACATGTGCTGCATCTCTGCCTGGTAGATGTGTTACATGTGCTGCATGTCTGCCTGGTAGATGTCTGGTAGAGGTGGTACATGTGCTGCATCTCTGCCTGGTAGATGTGTTACATGTGCTGCATGTCTGCCTGGTAGATGTGGTACATGTGCTGCATGTCTGCCTGGTAGATGGGGTACATGTGCTGCATGTATGCCTGGTACTCGATGGTTGAGTGTACATGTGCTTGATGTTAGGTATTTGGTTTTTAGCATGATCCGGGTTGCTGCATGTCTGCCTGGTAGATGTGTGACATGTGCTGCATGTCTGCCTGGTAGATCTGTTACATGTGCTGCATGTCTGCCTGGTAGATGTGTTACATGTGCTGCATGTCTGCCTGGTAGATGTGTTACATGTGCTGCATGTCTGCCTGGTAGATGTGTTACATGTGCTGCATGTCTGCCTGGTAGATGTGTTACATGTGCTGCATGTCTGCCTGGTAGATGTGTTACATGTGCTGCATGTCTGCCTGGTAGATGTGTTACATGTGCTGCATGTCTGCCTGGTAGATGTGTTACATGTGCTGCATGTCTGCCTGGTAGATGTGTTACATGTGCTGCATGTCTGCCTGGTGGATGTGTTACATGTGCTGCATGTCTGCCTGGTAGAGTGGTTACAGTGCTGCCATTCTGCATTGGTAGAGTAGGTAAATGTGCTGCATGTCTTCTGGTAGAGTGATACATGTGGCTGCATGTCTGCATGGTAGATGTGGTACAGTTGCTGCATGTCTGCCTGTAGATGTGTTACATGTGCTGCATGTGGCATGGTAGATGTGCGTACATGTGCTGCATCTCTGCTGGTAGATGTCTGGTAGATGTGGTACATGTGCTGCATGTCTGCCTGGTAGATGTGTTACATGTGCTGCATGTCTGCCTGGTAGATGTGGTACATGTGCTGCATGTCTGCCTGGTAGATGTGGTACATGTGCTGCATGTCTGCCTGGTAGATGTGGTACATGTGCTGCATGTCTGCCTGGTAGATGTGATACATGTGCTGCATGTCTGCCTGGTAGATGTGGTACATGTGCTGCATGTCTGCCTGGTAGATGTGTTACATGTGCTGCATGTCTGCCTGGTAGATGTGGTACATGTGCTGCATCTCTGCCTGGTAGATGTCTGGTAGGGGTGGTACATGTGCTGCATGTCTGCCTGGTAGATGTGGTACATGTGCTGCATGTCTGCCTGGTAGATGTTGGTACTCTGCCGTTGTTGTAGAGCTGGAATGAGTCAGGAAGTGGGAGCGCACACAACTACTATTACTAGCGAATACTATTGCCTTTATGAAAACTTATAAGTAAGAAATCAAGTACAGTACTTATGTATGACGCACGATGATACATGCATTGGGTTTGAGTGGGTATGAATAACATTAATGTAAATGAGATTTGGTAAGGGTCGATAACATATATCATGGTATCGTGGGTAAATTAACATGCACATAAGTATTTGACATGCACGTGGCATAGTAGCAACATGCACATGTGTATTTGACATGCATGTGGCATAGTAGCAACATGCACATGCGTATTTGACATGCATGTGACATAGTAGCAACATGCACATGTGTATTTGACATGCATGTGGCATAGTAGCAACATGCACATGTGTATTTGACATGCATGTGACATAGTAGCAACATGCACATGCGTATTTGACATGCATGTGACATAGTAGCAACATGCACATGCGTATTTGACATGCATGTGGCATAGTAGCAACATGCACATGCGTATTTGACATGCATGTGACATAGTAGCAACATGCACATGCGTATTTGACATGCATGTGACATAGTAGCAACATGCACATGTGTATTTGACATGCACGTGGCATAGTAGCAACATGCACATGTGTATTTGACATGCATGTGGCATAGTAGCAACATGCACATGCGTATTTGACATGCATGTGGCATAGTAGCAACATGCACATGTGTATTTGACATGCACGTGGCATAGTAGCAACATGCACATGTGTATTTGACATGCATGTGACATAGTAGCAACATGCACATGCGTATTTGATATGCATGTGACATAGTAGCAACATGCACATGCGTATTTGATATGCATGTGACATAGTAGCAACATGCACATGCGTATTTGATATGCATGTGACATAGTAGCAACATGCACATGCGTATTTGATATGCATGTGACATAGTAGCAACATGCACATGCGTATTTGACATGCACGTGGCATAGTAGCAACATGCACATGTGTATTTGATATGCATGTGACATAGTAGCAACATACACATGTGTATTTGACATTCATGTGGCATAGTAGTGACATGCACATGTGCACCTAACATGTATGAACTGTGCACACATGCAAGGCAAATATATGTGACACATGTGTAAACTACATGTGTGCATGCTACTCTCCTTGTGCATACATGCAGGGCACATGCTGCAGTTAGTGCATTTTGCTTACATTTTACGCACAAGTGCAATATGCACATGTGTTGCAATGAATGCATTATAAATGTGGCATACATGCAGCACATATCTATTTTGGTAAGGGGTCTCTCTCATTTCATTTTAGTCCACTAAACACGTCCGATTCTAAAATACACTAATTACATGGTCCCTGGCAGTTTCTCTCGTTTCATTTTAGTCTACTGGACACGTCCGACTCTAAAATATGCTAATAACATGGTCCACGGCAGTTTCTCTCGTTTCATTTTAGTCCACTGGACACGTCCGACTCTAAAATATGTTAATTACATGGTCCCCAGCAGTTTCTCTCGTTTCAATTTAATCCACTGGTAATGTCAGATTCTGCAAAATGCTAATAACATGGTCCGCGGCAGTTTCGCTCGTTTCATTTCAGTTCACTGGACACGTCCGACTCTAAAATATGCTAATTACATGGTCCCTGGCAGTTTTTCTCGTTTCATTTTAGTCCACTGGACACGTCCGACTTTAAAATATGCTAATTACATGGTCCCCGGCAGTTTCTCTCGTTTCATTTTAGTCCACTGGACACGTCCGACTTTGAAATATGCTAATTACATGGTCCCAAGTAGTTTCTCTCGTTTCATTTTAGTCCACTGGACAAGTCCGACTCTAAAATATGCTAATTACATGGTCCCAGGTAGTTTCTCTCGTTTCATTTTTTAGTCGACTGGACACGTCCGACTTTAAAATATAATAATTACATGGTCCCCGGCAGTTTCTCTCGTTTAATTTTAGTCCACTGGACACGTCGGACTCCAAAATATTCTAATTACATGGTCCCCGGCAGTTTCTCTCGTTTAATTTTAGTCCACTGGACACGTCGGACTCCAAAATATGCTAATTACATGGTCCACAGCAGTTTCTCTCGTTTCAATTTAGTCCACTGGACACGACCGATTCTTCAATATGCTAATAACATGGTCTCCGGCAGTTTCTCTCGTTTCATTTTCGTCCAGTGGACATGTCCGACTCTAAAATATGCTAATTACATGGTCCCCGGCAGTTTCTCTCGTTCAATTTTAGTCCACTGGACACGTCCGACTCTAAAATATGCTAATTACATGGTCCCTGGCAGTTTCTCTCGTTTCATTTTAGTCCACTGGACACATCGGACTCTAAAATATGCTAATTACATGGTCCCTGGCAGTTTCTCTCGTTTCATTTTTGTCCACTGGACACATCCGACACTAAAATATGCTAATTACATGGTCCCCGGCAGTTTCTCTCGTTTCATTTTAGTCCAGTGGACACGTCGGACTCCAAAATATTCTAATTACATGGTCCCCGGCAGTTTCTCTCATTTCATTTTAGTCCACTGGACACATCCGACTCTAAAATATGCTAATTACATGGTCCCCGGCAGTTTCTCTCGTTTTATTTTAGTCCACTGGACACGTTGGACTCCAAAATATGCTAATTACATGGTCCACAGCAGTTTCTCTCGTATCAATTTAGTCTAATGGACACGACCGATTCTTCAATATGCTAATAACATGGTCCCCGGCAGTTTCTCTCGTTTAATTTTAGTCCACTGGACACGTCCGACTCTAAATTATGTTAATTACATGGTCCACGGCAGTTTCTCTAGTTTAATTTTAGTCTACTGGACACGTACGACTCTAAATTATGTTAATTACATGGTCCCCGGCAGTTTCTCTAGTTTCATTTTAGTCCACTGGACACGACCGATTCTTCAATATGCTAATTACATGGTCCCTGGCAGTTTCTCTCGTTTGATTTTAGTCCACTGGACACATCCGACTCTAAAATATGCTAATTACATGGTCCCCGGCAGTTTCTCTCGTTTCATTTTTGTCTAGTGGACACGTCCGACTCTAAAATATGCTAGTTACATGGTCCACAGCAGTTTCTCTCGTTTCAATTTAGTCCACTGGACACGACCGATTCTTCAATATGCTAATAACATGGTCCCTGGCAGTTTCTCTCATTTCATTTTATTCCACTGGACACATCTGACTCTAAATTATGCTAATTACATGATCCGTGGCGGTTTCTCTCGTTTCATTTTGGTCCACTGGACACTTCCGACTCTAAAATATGCTAATTACATGGTCCCTGGCAGTTTCTCTCATTTCATTTTAGTCAACTGGACACATCTGACTCTAAATTATGCTAATTACATGGTCCACGGCAGTTTCTCTCGTTTCATTTTTGTCCACTGGACACGTCCGACTCTAAATTATGCTAATTACATGGTCCCCGGCAGTTTCTCTCGTTTCATTGTTGTTCACTGGACATGTCCGACTCTAAAATATGCTAATTACATGGTCCCCGGCAGTATCTCTCGTTTCATTTTAGTCCACTGGACAGGTCCGACTCTAAAATATGCTAATTACATGGTCCCCGGCAGTATCTCTCGTTTCAGTTTTGTCCACTGGACACGTCCGATTCTTCAATATGCTATTAACATGGTCCCCGGCAGTTTCTCTCATTTCATTTTTGTCCACTGGACACGTCTGACTCTGAAATATGCTAATTACATGGTCCCCAGCAGTTTCTCTTGTTTCATTTTAGTCTACTGGACACGTCGGACTCCAAAATATGCTAGTTACATGGTCCACAGCAGTTTCTCTCATTTCATTTTGTCCACTGGACACGTCCGACTCTAAAATATGCTAATTACATGGTCCCTGGCAGTTTCTCTCGTTTCATTTTATTCCACTGGACACGTCTGACTCTAAAATATGCTAATGTCATGGTCCACGGCAGTTTCTCTCGTTTCATTTTTGTCCACTGGACACGTCCGACTCTAAAATATGCTAATTACATGGTCCACAGCAGTATCTCTCGTTTCAGTTTTGTCCACTGGAAACGTCCGACTTTAAAATATGCTAATTACATGGTCACCGGCAGTTTCTATCGTTTCATTTTAGTCAACTGGACACATCCGACTCTAATAACATGGTCCCTGGCAGTTTCTATCGTTTCATTTTAGTCAACTGGACACATCCGACTCTAAAATATGCTAATTACATGGTCCCTGGCAGTTTCACTCGTTCTATTTTGGTACACTGGACACGTCCGACTCTAAAATACGCTAATTACATGGTCCCTGGCAGTTTCTATCGTTTTATTTAAGACCACTGGACACATCCGACTCTAATAACATGGTCCCCGGCAGTTTCTCTCATTTCATTTTAGTCCACTGGACACGTCCGACTCTAAAATATGCTAATTACATGGTCCCTGGCAGTTTCTCTCGTTTCATTTTAGTCCACTGGACACGTCCGACTCTATAATACGCTAATTACATGGTCCCTGGCAGTTTCTATCGTTTCATTTTAGTCAACTGGACACATCCGACTCTAAAATATGCTAATTACATGGTCCCTGGCAGTTTCTCTCGTTTCATTATAGTCCACTGGACACGTCCGACTCTAATATATGCTAATTACATGGTCCCCGGCAGTTTCTCTCGTTTCAGTTTTGTCCACTGGACACGTCCGACTCTAAAATATGCTAATTACATGGTCCCCGGCAGTTTCTCTCGTTTCAGTTTTGTCCACTGGACACGTCCGACTCTAAAATATGCTAATTACATGGTCCCCGGCAGTATCTCTCGTTTCAGTTTTGTCCACTGGACACGTCCGACTCTAAAATATGCTAATTACATGGTCCCCGGCAGTTTCTCTCGTTTCATTTTAGTCAACTGGACACGTCCGACTCTAAAATATGCTAATTACATAGTTCCTGGCAGTTTCTCTCGTTTAATTTTAGTCCACTGGACACGTCCGACTCTAAAATATGCTAATTACATGGTCCCTGGCAGTTTCTATCGTTTCATTTTAGTCAACTGGACACATCCGACTCTAAAATATGCTAATTACATGGTCCCTGGCAGTTTCTATCGTTTCATTTTAGTCAACTGGACACATCCGACTCTAAAATACGCTAATTACATGGTCCCTGGCAGTTTCTCTCGTTTCATTATAGTCCACTGGACACGTCCGACTCTAAAAAATGCTAATTACATGGTCCCCGGCAGTTTTTCTTGTTTCATTTTTGTTTACTGGACATGTCCGACTCTAAAATATGCTAATTACATGGTCCCCGGCAGTATCTCTCGTTTCATTTTAGTCCACTGGACACGTCCGACTCTAAAATATGCTAATTACATGGTCCCCGGCAGTATCTCTCGTTTCAGTTTTGTCCACTGGACACGTCCGACTCTAAAATATGCTAATTACATGGTCCCCGGCAGTTTCTCTCGTTTCAGTTTTGTCCACTGGACACGTCCGACTCTAAAATATGCTAATTACATGGTCCCCGGCAGTTTCTCTCGTTTCATTTTAGTCAACTGGACACGTCCGACTCTAAAATATGCTAATTACATGGTCCCTGGCAGTTTCGCTCGTTTCATTTTAGTCCACTGGACACGTCCGACTCTATAATACGCTAATTACATAGTTCCTGGCAGTTTCTCTCGTTTAATTTTAGTCCACTGGACATGTCCGACTCTAAAATACGCTAATTTTATGGTCCCTGGCAGTTTCTATCGTTTCATTTTAGTCATCTGGACACATCCGACTCTAAAATATGCTAATTACATGGTCCACAGCAGTTTCTCTCGTTTCATTTTAGTCAACTGGACACATCCGACTCTAAAATATGCTAATTACATGGTCCCCGGCAGTTTCTCTCGTTTCATTATAGTCCACTGGACATGTCCGACTCTAAAATATGCTAGTTACATGTTCCCCGGTAGTTTCTCTCGTTTCATTTTAGTCCACTGGACACATCCGACTCTAAAATATGCTAATTACATGGTCCACAGCAGTTTCTCTCGTTTCATTATAGTCCACTGGACATGTCCGACTCTATAATATGCTAATTACATGTTCCCCGGTAGTTTCTCTCGTTTCATTTTTGTCCACTGGACACATCCGACTCTAAAATATGCTAATTACATGGTCCACAGCAGTTTCTCTCGTTTCATTTTAGTCCACTGGACACATCCGACTCTAAAATATGCTAATAAAATGGTCCCCGGTAGTTTCTCTCGTTTCATTTTTGTCCAGTGGACACGTCCGACTCTAAAATATGCTAATTACATGGTCCACGGCAGTTTCTCTAGTTTCATTTTAGTCTACCGGACACGTACGACTCTAAATTATGTTAATTACATGGTCCCCGGCAGTTTCTCTAGTTTCATTTTAGTCCACTGGACACGACCGATTCTTCAATATGCTAATTACATGGTCCCTGGCAGTTTCTCTCGTTTCATTTTAGTCCACTGGACACATCCGACTCTAAAATATGCTAATTACATGGTCCCCGGCAGTTTCTCTCATTTCATTTTTGTCTAGTGGACACGTCCGACTCTAAAATATGCTAGTTACATGGTCCACAGCAGTTTCTCTCGTTTCAATTTAGTCCACTGGACACGACCGATTCTTCAATCTGCTAATAACATGGTCCCTGGCAGTTTCTCTCATTTCATTTTATTCCACTGGACACATCTGACTCTAAATTATGCTAATTACATGGTCCCTGGCGGTTTCTCTCGTTTCATTTTGGTCCACTGGACACTTCCGACTCTAAAATATGCTAATTACATGGTCCCTGGCAGTTTCTCTCATTTCATTTTAGTCAACTGGACACGTCCGACTCTAAATTATGCTAATTACATGGTCCACGGCAGTTTCTCTCGTTTCATTTTTGTCCACTGGACACGTCCGACTCTAAATTATGCTAATTACATGGTCCCCGGCAGTTTCTCTCGTTTCATTGTTGTTCACTGGACATGTCCGACTCTAAAATATGCTAATTACATGGTCCCCGGCAGTATCTCTCGTTTCATTTTAGTCCACTGGACAAGTCCGACTCTAAAATATGCTAATTACATGGTCCCCGGCAGTATCTCTCGTTTCAGTTTTGTCCACTGGACACGTCCGATTCTTCAATATGCTATTAACATGGTCCCCGGCAGTTTCTCTCATTTCATTTTTGTCCACTGGACACGTCTGACTCTGAAATATGCTAATTACATGGTCCCCAGCAGTTTCTCTTGTTTCAATTTAGTCTACTGGACACGTCGGACTCCAAAATATGCTAGTTACATGGTCCACAGCAGTTTCTCTCATTTCATTTTGTCCACTGGACACGTCCGACTCTAAAATATGCTAATTACATGGTCCCTGGCAGTTTCTCTCGTTTCATTTTATTCCACTGTACACGTCTGACTCTAAAATATGCTAATGTCATGGTCCACGGCAGTTTCTCTCGTTTCATTTTTGTCCACTGGACACGTCCGACTCTAAATTATGCTAATTACATGGTCCCCGGCAGTTTTTCTCGTTATATTTTTGTTTACTGGACATGTCCGACTCTAAAATATGCTAATTACATGGTCCCCGACAGTATCTCTCGTTTCATTTTAGTCCACTGGACACGTCCGACTCTAAAATATGCTAATTACATGGTCCACAGCAGTATCTCTCGTTTCAGTTTTGTCCACTGGAAACGTCCGACTTTAAAATATGCTAATTACATGGTCACCGGCAGTTTCTATCGTTTCATTTTAGTCAACTGGACACATCCGACTCTAATAACATGGTCCCTGGCAGTTTCTATCGTTTCATTTTAGTCCACTGGACACATCCGACTCTAAAATATGCTAATTACATGGTCACCGGCAGTTTCTATCGTTTCATTTTAGTCCACTGGACACATCCGACTCTAAAATATGCTAATTACATGGTCACCGGCAGTTTCTATCGTTTCATTTTAGTCAACTGGACACGCCCGACTCTAAAATATGCTAATTACATGGTCCCTGGCAGTTTCTCTCGTTTCATTTTAGTCAACTGGACACGCCTGACTCTATAATATGCTAATTACATGGTCCCTGGCAGTTTCTCTCGTTCTATTTTGGTACACTGGACACGTCCGACTCTAAAATACGCTAATTACATGGTCCCTGGCAGTTTCTATCGTTTTATTTAAGAGCACTGGACACATCCGACTCTAATAACATGGTCCCCGGCAGTTTCTCTCATTTCATTTTAGTCCACTGGACACGTCCGACTCTAAAATATGCTAATTACATGGTCCCTGGCAGTTTCTCTCGTTTCATTTTAGTCCACTGGACACGTCCGACTCTATAATACGCTAATTACATGGTCCCTGGCAGTTTCTATCGTTTCATTTTAGTCAACTGGACACATCCGACTCTAAAATATGCTAATTACATGGTCACCGGCAGTTTCTATCGTTTCATTTTAGTCCACTGGACACATCCGACTCTAAAATACGCTAATTACATGGTCCCTGACAGTTTCTCTCGTTTCATTATAGTCCACTGGACACGTCCGACTCTAAAAAATGCTAATTACATGGTCCCCGGCAGTTTTTCTTGTTTCATTTTTGTTTACTGGACATGTCCGACTCTAAAATATGCTAATTACATGGTCCCCGGCAGTATCTCTCGTTTCATTTTAGTCCACTGGACACGTCCGACTCTAAAATATGCTAATTACATGGTCCCCGGCAGTATCTCTCGTTTCAGTTTTGTCCACTGGACACGTCCGACTCTAAAATATGCTAATTACATGGTCCCCGGCAGTTTCTCTCGTTTCAGTTTTGTCCACTGGACACGTCCGACTCTAAAATATGCTAATTACATGGTCCCCGGCAGTTTCTCTCGTTTCATTTTAGTCAACTGGACACGTCCGACTCTAAAATATGCTAATTACATGGTCCCTGGCAGTTTCGCTCGTTTCATTTTAGTCCACTGGACACGTCCGACTCTATAATACGCTAATTACATAGTTCCTGGCAGTTTCTCTCGTTTAATTTTAGTCCACTGGACATGTCCGACTCTAAAATACGCTAATTTTATGGTCCCTGGCAGTTTCTATCGTTTCATTTTAGTCATCTGGACACATCCGACTCTAAAATATGCTAATTACATGGTCCACAGCAGTTTCTCTCGTTTCA
>WLWD01003796.1_pt1 | contig 15105 bp, 15 predicted proteins | sample 6712731 | NCBI WGS metagenome assembly WLWD01 (sample SAMN12718690, study PRJNA576275) | sponge metagenome | isolation source: marine sponge | host: Mycale hentscheli | place: New Zealand: South Island, Marlborough, Capsize Point | collected 2014-11-01
GGGGGGGGGGGGGGGGGGGGGGAGAGAGAAAAACCTGTTGCCTCAGCAAAACTTATTTTGATTATGTGTAAGTTTTCTCCCTCCATTACGCAAGAGTTGTATCTGGTCTTTGATCTTTCATTTGTTTATTATTTGTCTGTCAAATTTTTAAAATTTCAAATGCCACTTCAAAGGAGTCTGTTTATTTGAGACTGCCTTTTGTGGCGTATTTAAATTCCTTTCATCTCATTAAGCTTTGAGGGTACTCCTCTAAGTTTTGTTTCATGTTTGTGATTTCGGTGTAGCTATGAGTCTAGTATAAACTTAAAGCAAAATAATCATGTGATGTGTTATATTTCATGTATTTCATGGATATGTCTTCACACACACGCGCACGCACACACACACATGCACACACACACACACACACACACTAATTTGATGTCTATGTTATTTTACATCTCCAATTCAAAGTCATGGCAATGACACGTAATAGTTGTCCAGTTACATTACTTCAAATAGACAAATAGTATTTTAAAGCAACTTTTGATTGTATAGTTATACTTGTACAATCACTGGCTGTTGCAGAATTGAGTGAGCGGGCTTGTCCTGGAGTAGTCTTATTAGCTGAACTTGCCCATAGTCTTATGCAGCAGGATTCTACTTGTAATACGATCATGTCCACCTCAATGATAGGCCTCTGATGTGAACTCAATGTATAGACTAACTCGATCATGTCCACCTCAATGATAGGCCTCTGATGTGAACTCAATGTGTAGACTAACTCGATCATGTCCACCTCAATGATAGACCTCTGATGTGAACTCAATGTGTAGACTAACTCGATCATGTCCACCTCAATGATAGGCCTCTGATGTGAACTCAATGTATAGACTAACTCGATCATGTCCACCTCAATGATAGGCCTCTGATGTGAACTCAATGTGTAGACTAACTCGATCATGTCCACCTCAATGATAGACCTCTGATGTGAACTCAATGTGTAGACTAACTCGATCATGTCCACCTCAATGATAGGCCTCTGATGTGAACTCAATGAATAGACTAACTCGATCATGTCCACCTCAATGATAGGCCTCTGATGTGAACTCAATGTATAGACTAACTTGAGATGTTTGATAGGAATTTGCTGACTAAGCCTTGCTTGCTCACCAATTTCCTAATCCTCTTCCATCCTCTAATACATTGAGTATTATTGACGAGGGAGAAACACTATCACAGCTTTTTGGCTACTACAGTAGTAAGCATGTCCTAATGTAGGGTTAGGTTCTAACCTGTCGGTAATTCCTTAGAAATACCTGGGTTTTTTTGTTTTTTTTAAAGTCAACAGTTGTGGCGAGTGGTTACTGTGGCACTGAAAATTCCCATTTACCTTATATATATAATTTAAATACTCGACTATTTTTTTAGTAGCTGGAGTTAAAAGTTAAAATTAGTCACACAAGAGTACTTAAGTTTATGTAGCCTAACTTGGGAGGCTCGTACACCATCTGTGATGAAGCACACCACCAGTGGGTAAACATAGTGTCGAATAAGTATTAAGGTCATGGACTAATGCACTGGGATTTATTGATGAGTAAAATAATATGATGAAAATGGGTTAGTTAATCTGTTTTAATTTAGCGAGTGTACTGTCTATGAATGAGACCCTTTACCTGACAGACTTATGCTAGTTTCATAGTCGGAACTTTACCGTATTCAAGAAAGTGTACATTTTACCGTAATACTCAATAAATATGAAGAAGTATGTAGGGGGAATGTGTGGGTGGAGTTGAAATAGTAGGTTTTGGTTATTTAATTTCTTTTCTTAATTGTCAATTTGTCATATCATATTTAATCCATCGTCAATTAATCCTGCTATATGGTATATTGTATGTACATGTATGTATGCAGGGTTTGATACAGGATTTTTTGCTAGGGGGGGGAAAGTCAAATAGCGACCTTATAGTTGTATATTTATGTATTGATCAATTGATTACCTCTAATAAACAGCTTTGTTCATTTTGAAAGCTGAATAGCTCTGACATTAATTAAGCCAGACTCCTAATAGGTTATCCTTCTAGTTTGAATGGAGTAGGTGCATCATTTTATGGATCACCAGTTCCAGTTTGAAAGTTGCTTTTAGCACTGGTCATTGTGAAGCAGCTGCCTGGTTGGTAAGGGTATATTTGTTGCTTTGGCAGACTGTAGAAGTTGCTGAATAGTAGCTAATGGATATCAGAAAGTATTTTAGGAAAAAGAGACCTTGTGGCTCCAAAGGAAGTGAATCCGAACAAAAAAAAAGCAAATGTGATAGCTATGAATTGGTGGAACACAAGGAACAGATTCTAGCAGTGCAGCAGAGAGAGAGTGAGGAGGTGAGGGAGGAAGAGAGAAGAGGTGAGGAAAGAAGTGCAGCAGAGGGAAGAAGTGCAGCAGAGGGAAGGAGTGCAGCAGAGGGAAGGAGTGCAGCAGAGGGAAGGAGTGCAGCAGAGGGAAGGAGTGCAGCAGAGGGAAGGAGTGCAGCAGAGGGAAGGAGTGCAGCAGAGGGAAGAAGTGCAGCAGAGGGACGTAATATAAAGATGAACATTGGCTGAGGCAATCCCAAACTAAGCTCCAACCTAAAGCATTCAAAGGCTAGCCTGAAGAAATTGTACAAATCTAGGCTTACCTACAAGAAAAGTTGGGAGGAAAAGTATTTTTTGTATGTTTTAATAAGTATAGGTGAAAATCATAGGGGGGGGGGGAAACTCTGCTCAAGGGGGGGAAATCCCAGGGTTCCCCCCCCCCCCCCCCCCCCCCCCCCCCCCCTCGTATCAAACCCTGGTATGTATACATGATTATAATTGTTTTGGATAATTAATGGTTTGGTTGTTGTTGTTTTTCAATGCTCTTCGTGCTACATCACACCATTGCCACACCCCTATTTCCAGAGTGATGGTCAGACTGCCCTCTATGCAGCTGTTGCTAACCAGCACAAAGATGTAGTGAAGATACTCCTGGAGCACAATGCAGATGTCACTACAGTGTACCCTAAGGTACTGTGTAGTTTCACTATATCTGATGTAGTAAATTCTAGTATGTATAACTACAAACATACTGTACATTTATGTACTTTGTGAGTACACTTGTATGCTCAGCTGACAGAATCACATGTATTTGTACTGATTGATAGTAATAGCATGTGGATGTGACCATTTATAGTCTTGTTTCCTTTTATGGGAGTTTACCTGGGAATCGGCAGGGCAGGAAGATTATTGTTTATTGAATGTTCGAATTTACAAGTTGAAATGGTTTACCGGAATAGGAATTATTGACAAGTAGGTTGATAGGTTCAGAATACAATACAAATGAATGCTGTCTTGTTTACATAATTGGCCCTTTCTAGCGTAACATCCTCTTCCTGTTTTAATAGTGGTGTGCAAAGTTTATTTTAAACAAGCTAAGCTCTCATCATATGTACATACATATTTCATATTTTAGAATTAATTAGGATGCGTATTATACCCTTTTTGTGACGGATTTTTGCTAACAAAAGACACGTACATATACTTAATGTAGCAAGAAATTAATTATATAGGATGAAGAAAATATTTATATGAAAGAATGAATAACTGAGTGAGCTAATTAATGAGGCAGTTATTCTATATACACAGACTGACAGGACTCCACTGGAAGAGGCAGTGGAGGGAGAGGACCCTGAGATAGTCTCTCTGCTCATGAAGGCAGAGTCCAAGGCTAAAGCTAAGGTAAGAAGATGTATGTATGTGTGTGTATGTATGTATGTGTATGTATGTATGTATGTGTATGATAAGACTAATGATGATCTAATTGGCGAGCGAGCGTAACGAGCGAGACACTTACAGGGGTAACACAATTGAAAATCGGGGATGTTTGTTTATTTATTTATATATATGTTTGGACGTATGTATGTCATTTTGTACTTTGACCCTCCGTATTTTTGTGTTCGCTCGGCGTTCGACCCCGTCCCAAACTTCACTAAACAGAATCCTCCGGTTTAGCGATCATTACCCGTATCACCTTAGAAATTGAATTGTTTACTGCTTTGAATTGTTTTACGGGTGCAGTTAAAATGCAAAAACTTATGGGAGCTCCATTTCTATTCGAGTTAGTGGTGGTGGTAAGTTAATACGCTATTTGTTATAAGCCCTACTCAACAGCATTAACTTGTAAATTCATTGTCCACTAGAAGAACCACGAAGGTAAGTCTTGCATAGGTATGTTCAGTTGTGTGAAAGTATTGTGCGTTACAACTATTAAGAATATCACAAAGAAAACTTTAAATAACGTGACTTGATTTTGTTTCTTCTTTTTCAATTCAAACAGTTGCGGGAAGCGGTTACTATGGCATTGAAACCCCTTTACCGCATATACTTTATTTAAAAACTCGACTTTATTTTAGTAGCTCGAGTGTTAGTTGTTAAAATCAATCATTTAACAATAGTGTAGTTTAAGGCTCGCTCGCTATTTGTGCTCAAGCACACCACTAGTGTGTATGTATAACTGAAATTCCTTATAAGGCAAGACTTAGATTTGTTATGGCGTTAATATGCTAGGCTATGCCAATCACTTAGCTACTTATGGAATGTTAATGTGTTTGTTTACATAGTATGTTTACATACGTCGTAGCTATTTGAGATAAGGAATTTAGAGTTTACCTTAAATGTCGTAATGGAGCTCAATTATAGTGTGTACATGCATGTCCTGGTATGTCTTTGGTAGCTGCAAATGACCAGATATGGTGAAATGTACGCATCTTAAGCTTACTGGCAAGCCAGCAAGCAATGGAGATCATCTCTTGGATATAAGTATATTTGGTAAAGAGTCAGGTTTACTCTGCTGTAGCATGTGATGTGTAGTTGTAATTCACTTGATTTCAGTAACTGGGTCAAATGGAATGTATCATCACAAGCAAACTTGCTAATGACCAATGCCAATATAATTCCAAACTTTGTCCTATTTGTTATAATCTCATTATCGGGTAAGGTGGTGTCTCTGTTCCAGGATAGGGGTTAGTTGTGTGAGAGAGAGAGAGAGAGGAAGGTAGGATTATTAGTATCTTCTCTGATTAGTTTGGCAAATAGTGTTGTGAAAATGTATCATTATTATTGTTATTAATGAGGACTGTGTGAATTATGTTTCAGAGTAAGCAGTTGTTTGCAGTGAAGACTCCAGATGAAGTCAAAGACTTAGTGATGAGATATAACGCCAATACTGACTGCAGGAACACAGCACGTGCCACGCCCCTCATAGTTCACACCATGGCTGGCCGCGTAGACATTGTGAAGAAGTTGATTCAGTTGAGAGCTAATGTGGATCTCCAGGACAATATGGGATACTCCGCCTTAATGCTGGCCAGTAAAGCAGGGCACATAGAACTAGTGAGACTGCTCATCAGCTCTGGGGCTATTCTAGACCTGAAGGAGAAGCAGGTGAGTGCTTTCAGCCATTGTGTGTACTCACTGAGTCCATATGCTTTAAGTTGTTTGTGTGTATGTGTGTGTGTGTGTATGTGTGAGAGAGTGAGTGTGTATGTATGTGCATGTGTGTGTATGCAGTGTACAGTAGGAGACAAAAAAAAAGTTCCGAATTCCGTTCCGTAGAACGGCCGTCACACGATTAAAAAAACGGTACGCCGTTTGTTAAAAAACGGCCGTTCCGTTCGACCGCGTTACCGTTTTAATCTTTCTCGTTCACCGTATGTCTCGCTCAAAGAAATATAAAAAATCGTTTATCCAATAAAACGTTCCGATTTTTTGTTTATAGGCTCCAGAGGCGGAGCTTTTCGGGTTAAAAAAATTTGAAGCCGTCCTATTCGAAGTTGTCTCGCGGAGAATTGTTAGTTCGACCACCGCACAGTATCGACGTTTTCTCGAAGTTAGGGCCTTCTCCGGCTTAGATTTTTTACTACTGGAGGTCCATCGGTAGCTAACAGAAGATCTACGAAGTGCGGACCTCGTTATAGCTCTGTGCCCATCGGAATTTCGGTCTGCAACTTTATTGAAGCAAGTTAAAATTTTGTACGAGCTTTTTTTCACTATCCCCGTAGCGTTTAATGGTCGCTACAAGGACTTAGTTTGCTGATATAGCTATAGAAGAGTTTCTAGCTAGAAAATATCTGTGAATCGACGGAAATGCTTCACCGTTTTTTACCGTTTTAGTAAACGGTGTCGGCCGTTTAGTCAAAACGGTACGGAACGCAACGATAAAAACTACAGTAAAAAAACTACTACTGTATGAGAGAAATACAAGAGGTGTTCCTTACAGTCTGTCATTCTATAGTCTATCTTATAATATGCCGGCCTGACCACATGAAAGGGACAGGTGCTATTTAGTTTGTTTTCCGTCCATTCAAGGACAGCAGTGTCATTGAGTTGCAGCTGCTGGTAGGCTGGCGTGTGAACTACATGTGGCACTGAAGGATCTGTTCTCAAGTATCGGGTTATATTTCACAGTATGGAGTGACAATGGACTGACTTATTGATGCAGTCATTGAGTTTAGAGAGTTGGCCATTGTTTGCACACACTCATGCCAAGTGCTGAACTAAACATGTTTTTAAAAATTTTTGTCTCAGCACTCCCCACTATTGTACCATATTTATAACGAACTTCATTACTGATGACCCTTTACCAGTTGCAATGGCTGCAGCTCTGTGTCTCTTCATGCGGATGCTTTTTTAAGTGCTATAGCGTAGGTCACCATATTATCACCACATTTTGTCCATATTCTGTGGTTCTCTTAAATTGCATTTACCACATACTGTATCAGATTCGTTTCCTGATGAATCAGTAGAGTACTTGCTTGTCTTATATCGAGCAGGACAGCGGCGTCGACGTTTAGCTTGCTGCCGTGATGATGGACCTGGGTTTGATTCCAACTCCACCTCTGACTCACTAGACTCTGATTGATTTCGCTTTCTTCTAATGTTCTTTCCCTTTGCCACTTTGCTCTCTTTCTCCTTCTTTTCTCTCTCTCTTTCTTCCTTCTTTGCTTCTTTTAATTTCTTCCTTTCTTCTCTCTCGCTCTTGACGTTTCCTCTCTTTCTCCTCCTTATCTTCTTGCTCTTTTCTCTCCTTAGTCTTCATCATATCATAATACTCATTCAGTAACCACTCTAGCTTTTACAACTCTCCGTTTTGGCTGAACATCTGGACCATTTACATCTAAAATATCTGATAGGGTTACTGGGTACTAATCCTGCCATAACAGCAGCAATTTTACTCCGCCACTCTTCAGTAGCCCCTCATCGTCAATGATGGCTGTCTCTGAGAGTAGTGGGAGTCGAGCACCAACACCAATTTTAAATCCTTTGACTCTTGTGAGGATTGCATATTTGATACCTGAGCACATAAAGTAGATGCAATAGGAATAGTTGTGTTACATTGACTAGAAGGTTCAGAGGTAATAGACAGAGCAGCATTTTCCTCTGGTGCTAATTCATCAGTGGAACTGTGCGCTGCTTCTACTTGATCTTTAGATGGAGTGTCTAAATTATTTTGATATACTGAGGACGGAGCCATCTTGTCACTGCTTACAGCAGTTCGGTTAAAAGGAAATATTCCACACTTAGAAAATCCATTCTTAAGATTCGCCATCAAAAAAGAAAATTCAAACAGTTCTTTGACTACACGAGCAAAGTCACACTTTGACACAATGAAATTTTTCTTTGAAAAACAACGCACTCGAAGTGATCGAGAAAAATGTGCCTTCAATGCCTTGAACACTGCAACATCCAAAGGCTGCAAGGCATGTGTGGTGTGTGGCGGAAGACAGAGAAGAATGACTTGATTTTCACGAGCTAAATCTATACACTCCAATGTCAGGTGAGATTTGTGACCATCAATGATTAATAAAACTGGACGTTCCTGGACAGCATAACGAAGAAAAATTTGTTTCATCCATTCAAGAAAAAGCTTCGAATCAACCCATCCAGATTCGCTTTTTCCATATAAAGCATCATCAGGACCTCCAAATTTATATTGACCGCCTGGAAAGGACTTTGGATAAATTATCATTGGAGGAAGAGCAGAGCCTGAAGCAGATCCTGCACAAAGCATAGCAATATGCTCTGTGGTACCTAAATATTGCGAACAAACACACTTATTTTTAATTGTTACTGCCTTCTCTTTGGTTTCGTTGAATGGTAGGAATGTCTCATCGGCATTATAAATCTGCCGTGGATTATGGGTTAACCCATTTTCAGTTAAAAATTTCTGTAACAAGTCAAAGTAGTTCTTGACTACTTCAGGAGAGACATTCTGCTCGTGATCTCTCCAAGTTATCCATTTTTCGCAATCGTAACTCTGGATGACGTTTACGAAATCTGGTAAACCAATTTCGACCCGGCCCACTCTCAGGAAATTGATTAGCTTTCCCTGCTCTCAGAGATATAGCCCAAGCATAAGCTGTTGTCATTTTTGGTGTCAAAGGGAAACCTTGCTTGGCCATATATACTAAATATGAAACTAAAGCTTCCTCTTTAGATAGCACTGTAGATGGACCAGGTCGTCGTCCATGTTTTACACGGCCCCTAATTCTATCTCAGGGCCAGCCCCAGCCCCCTCTGCATGAAACCCTGTACTGGAACAATACATGCAAAGTGTGGGTCTACTGTATTTGTTCTTTAGCAAATAATTTATTTTTTAGTTCTACCATGTTCCATCGGCAAATTTCTTATTTTGCCACATTAGAGTTGCTTTATCGTGGATGACTTAAAGTATTCTTTGTTTATTATAGCCTATAAATTGTATTAATACTTCATCTGTTGTTTTGACTGTTTTTATCTAATACGAAAGGTTGAATTAAAATTTTATATTTTATTGCCTCTATTAACCGATTAATGCCGAAGGACGCGAAAACGCGTCAATTAAGAAAAATCGATAACCGCGAAGGACGCGAAAATGCGTCAAAAAAGCGTCTTCGCGTCCATTTCGCCCTACAGCTTTGTGGAGTCAAGGACGCCACCAATCACAATTGCAGACGATTCTATATTGTTGTAAGTATATTTTAGGCTTATAAAATACATAGACTGCCATAAGAAAATGTTGAGTAAATTTTGTCACAACAATAAGACTTCTTTCTGATAAAGTATAAATTGAAAATATATTTCATAATATAATAAAGGTACACAGAATAATTTTTTAGAAACCAATATTACTTTAGCTATAACTGCTCATGATAAAACAAGTAGAAAGCTATCTTGGCAAGTGGAACACTGGCACTTCAGCATCCTAGTGATGAAGACTTTATTCTTGACCTGGCACAGCATGGCAGTGACAAGGATGGCAGTGACCAGAATGGCAGTAACTCTGATGGTAGTGACGAGGAGTTTGATGACAGCAAGAATGACTTCAGTACTGATGGGTGTAGTGACTGCAGCAGTCACTAGATGGTCAAGGACTCTGACGAGAGAACGGAATTGATGATTCTGAAAGGTAGCGATTTCCACAGGAATTTTAACCACATTCTTTATAACAATAAGTAAAAATAAATATTGTTATACAACAGGTGAGACTGCAGGGAGCCCTGTGACATATACTTCTATTATGCTATGACCAGTTGCACTTGATAGTAAGATCACTAACTATTCTGTCAACAATGCAGCCTACCAGCACATCAAAAGTAAAGACACCTTGGAGTACCAAACTGAATACACTAAAATATTCTATCATTTATTTGTGATGTACCTGTTTTCATGCACAAAAGCCATAAAAAGCTTCTCTGTTCACAAAATTTATAACAGATTGCTCAGTTCAAAATAAAACACACCCTAAATAAATATCAACAAATTCTTCCTGAATGTAAGACAGATGTGTGCAAAAACACTTTCTCTTACCTCTATGATCGAGTAGCAAACTGCTTCAGCCATGAAACCATACTTCCAACCTTACTAGTGTGCTTACTAAGAGCCTCAGTGTGATGCCATAAAGGTTTTTGCCAAACGGTGCGAGTACTTTGTTATTTTTAAGTCGGGAACAGCTCCTTAGCGTCGAATTTATGCTTTCCCAATAGCCTAGAGCGTACTCTATCGTTCGATAATACTGTCCCCGAGGCAATCTTCAAACGTTCGTCTTCTTTCTCTCGCTTAGTGTCACCCTCCCACCAAGCAATCAATCCTCTGTGTCTCGCGTGCGCCCGTGACCGCATTACGTAAGGCGCAATTAAAATTTTTATTCGCGCGTAATCGGTTAACTGTCCTTAGAGTGGCATCTAAGTGACCCTTACCAAACATTGAATTGACCTTTACCACACATTGAACTATTCTTCAATACAAACTGACCAACCCTTTACCACATGCTAAATAACACACAGGAGATGCACTCTAAGCCACACATTGAACTAGTCTTCAATACAAACTGACCAACCCTTTACCATATACAAACAAGCCTCTAACACATGACGACCCTTTACCACATACTATATGACCTTTTACCACACACTCTACCATATATTAAACAATCCTCTAACACATGACAACCCTTTACCACACACTCCATGACCTTTTACCACACATTCTACCATAATATATTAAACAATCCTCTAACACATGATGACCCTTTACCACAACCCTTTACCACACATTGAATGACTCTGCCACACACTCACCATACACTTTACTATTTACCATTTATACTGAATGACTGCAGGATTCAGTACCACATATTTAGTGACCCTTTACCGCATGTGTACGACTACTAAATGAGTTTTTACCACATGTTAATGACCCATTATTTTTATGTGAATGGATCCTCTCAAAATGCCCACATAGAAAGTGGTTATTATTATTATTATTATTATATTTATTTATTTTTTTTGCTGCTAGTTAAGGTTATATTAATAGTACATAACTTTACATATAAATTTGATATTTTTGATATTTTTGATATCATTTGAATAGTTGGGATAATTTTGTGTAGTATGTTATTACAAGCATGTATTCATTTTATTTGTAGAACGGCTATACTGGTTTGATGTTTGCCATTACTATTGTGCATGTGGGAGTGGTCAAGGAGCTGGTTCTGGCTAAAGCTAACATCAGTCTGAGGAACAGGGTGAGTAGAAGTGGGGGCGTGGGAGTTATGACAAGGAGACATATATCTTCAGATCATCTATTGTTATTCATAGTGAATTTAATTTTTCATTATTGCTACATTAGCCTTTTCACTACTGAATTGCCAGGTGAAATAAAAATATTTTTAAAAACTTTGTTTAAAAAAATGTTTAAATAAGAATAAAAGAACTACTTAGTTGTTTATCTGATACTGGACTGTCTGTAGCTAATTCAGAGTCCAGTATAACTGCTTCATCCGTGTCCCAATCTTCACAACTGCTTTTTCATCTAAAGCTGTAGTCAAATGTCTGGATTCCTTCACAAAGCAACTCTCTCGGTAGTTGCATGGATTCTATAGGCATAAATATCTTTTGTACTTTCTGGTTCACTAGAAACTAGTTAAAATGCCAAAGTTGGTATAAATCCAGGTCTACTACCTCATAAGCTGACCGCATGGTTGCCATTTGAAGTAAGCCCAAATTCCAACCCCCCCCAATATTACCTAAAAGGTTTCTGCTGTATAGCATCAGAGATACAGCTGCAAGAAGTTTGAACTTCACTAAGTAACTATTGAGTTAACTTCTGTCGACTACAGCATTCACGTGAGGCAATGCCAACACAAATGAGAATAATCAGTGATTTTCCTCGAGATTAGCTGCAGAGTGCTAAATGGTGGTGAAGAGGTTAACTTGAAAATTTTGAGATATACTTATTTTATTGGATTATTCCAATATGTTGACTGACTTTTTGTTAATGAATATTATAAATAGAAATTTATGTATATATTTTATTTATTTTTTGTATTACATTTTTGTGCAGGACAACAAGTCAGCATATGATTTAGCCAAGGAAGGTAATAATCCAGATATCTTGGAGGTTGTGAAGATTCAGACCAGCAGCAGTAGTTCTTCTAGAGATGATCCGTTTGTACAGCTATTGTCCAATTACATGAGCGCCAAGTCCTTCAATCCCAGACTCAGTGTAGTACCAGCTCAGGTATATATTCATATTCTAGCAATTGTATAGATATACTACTTCTATTTTCACGATTCCTTTTCCCTTCACTGGTCCTTTTCTTTTCCTCTATTCTCTATTTCCCCTTCTTTTCTTCCACTTTTTTCTTTTTTTCTTTCCCCCTTCTTTTCTTCTTCCCCATCCCTTTTTTCTTTTCCCTTTCCCCCCAACAAAGGCTTTCAAGGATTGATGTTATCAGCTACAACTAATATTTAATAATTCTAATTTGATTTATCACAATTAATGTACATTTCAGCAATCACAACCTACAAAGCGTCGTCCAAAATCAGGAAAAGTATTGGATTTCAAGACCTACAAGCCACCTTTGACGTCAGCCACACCTGATGAGTCCAGCTCAAGCAAAGCTGAGCTGGGAAAGTGCTATAAAAGAATTGCAGACCTTGAAATTCGCGTACATGACCTGTCCATAGCAGCTAGTACAGTAAGTAATTTAGAAGTGCGGTAGGGATTGTGGATGCATGATTATTATATGCTGCATGTTTTGGTCAGGTTATAGCGTATTGTGGAATGTTTTAATTTGTAAAGTTTCCTAAAGTACTTGATAGTGTAAACCTAGAATGAATGCACTTTATTGTACACTGTCGTGGTGGAATATATCTGATTTTCGCTTGTGATGTGTTGACAAGTTCAGAATGCGTATATGCTTGTAAAGTAGTGAAAAACACTACAAGCAATGAAATGGGTGGAAAAGGTGGAGTTTTATCAAAAATATTTAAAAAAAGAAGGAAGGGAAATGTTGAGGAAATGAGTAGAACAAAATGGTAAACTTAAGGAAATAGGAATGAGAGATAGAAGGCAATACTGACCATTTTTAGTCACATTATTGTGTGTTTATTTCCTATGATTGGCGAGTGAGTGAAGCAAGTGAGGCAACTGGCAGTCCAATGTATTTGCATGTTTTCATGTGGGTTATTATAGTGTTGGTAAGTTAGGCTGTGCTTATGGTTTCATCATAGTGCAGTTTGTCCTGTACTTGTAGCTAATTCTTGAGTTCTGTGGTTTTAATGATCATAAGACTTGCTTTAGACTCATACACAACTCTGGCATTAATTATGCTCCACCATGCAAGAGCTTCTTGTTTTATTTTTATACTCTTGATATTGTACCTTTCAGTCCCTTTTCTATGACGACCAGTTGGGTAACATGAAAAGTCTATATTTATGTATTTTTAAAATTTCTTTTCTGTAAAGACATTTTGCAAGAGATGAATTTAAAAAAATGTTTATCTGACTGTTTCAGAGCTCCTACTGTATGTAGTTCTGACAGAGTACACAACTTATTCAGTTTCTATTAGATGGATTCTGAGCTTCTGAACATCATACTGTAAAAAAAATTTGGGCTCACAAATACTCATTGGTTAAACAGACCAGTAGCCGTATTTTTTGGATACATTTTCGAAAATCAAGATATCAGTTTAGAAAGTACTACGTCAGCACAATGTGCTAATAAAAGATAGGAGAGTTATATTGGATAATGGATAAATAACAGAAGTGAAGATTTGCCAACCCAACGCAGAATGCCAGAGCACTATATGGCGCAATTTGAGGGTAAATGAAAACGTGAAATACTGGATAGAAAATGTCGGTTGATATACTAGAACTAACAAGGTGTCATTACAACTTGTGTATATTACTAAACTGATAAAGTGTTCCTAAGCAGGTAAGCTTTTCTACACTGGTAACTAATTCTAAACTGGTACGGAATTCTAAAAAATTTCTAAACTGGTGAGGTTTTCAAAACTAATGGAAATATTTCTAAACTGGTAAGGTATCCGAGACTGGTAAGGTAACAGTATATTCTATATTTTGAAGTGCTAAGGTATTCTAAACTACTAAGGTATTGATGGAAGCATTGTGTAAACATATCTTGCAAAACTTAATGTGTCATTTTATTCCTCGTTTTCAAACTTTTCTTTAGGATCCTCAGAAAGAGGAAGACGTGTCCTACATGGATAAGGGTCGTCTGGAGACTGAATACAAGAAACTCAAAGAAGCCAAAAAGAAAGCAGAGCAGTATGCTGTGGAAGCTAAACAAACTGCTCAGAGGCTAAGTGCAGAGAATTTTAAACTCAGGGAAGATTTGAATAAAGAAAGACATTTCAATGAACTCACTAGGAAGACTATAGTGAAGGAGGTGGAGAAAGAAGTAGAGCTGAATGCCAAGAGAGAGAAGCTAGAGCTGGTAAGGAGGTCTGTCTTTCAAGAAGAAGTAGCTGAGAGGGCTTATCAACTTGTTCAAAATGACCCCAATCGAGGAACCATTTATCAGAAAGGTATGTATAGGTTGCTATTTGTATATTTTTATTAAACCATTACATCATTAATTTGAGGGGTGTTAGTCTTAAAAATATATGATGAGTTTTGTCATTTCTTTGAAAATGAAGTGGAAAAAATACCCATTGGTGTATTATGTTTGATGTCGCTGTTTAGGCCTACCGATGCTTAACTTTTAATTAAGTCCTTTTTGAATTGGTACCCTGAATTACATTATAGACTGTCCGTTGTGTTTAAGAAATAGCTACTTTCCCCCCTCAGCATCCACCAGTAACTGTGCAGCTTATTTTTTGTACGGTTGGAGTTACAATGGCACTGTGGTTTCACACAACCTAGTGTATAGTAGACAAATACATATTTAATGTAGTCTACAAGCTGCAATAAAATTATTTAGTCGGTAGTCTCTGTACTTTTCTGTGAGCCATTGTGTACTAATTCTTTACAAATTAAAACTTCATTTTGAATTTTGATTTATTTCATTTATTCATACCTACTCTATCTTCTTGTCTCACAATTTTTTCCTCCTGGACTCAGTATGCTCTTCAGTATTAAAAAAATTATTGATTATTTTCTTTTATTTGTAGTGCCATTCACTGGAGCTGAGATTAAAGAATTGATCATGTCCAAATCTATTAGAATTAACATGTACCATGTGGTAGTGGATGGATTGCCTGACTCTGGTAAGAGCTCATTGTGTTGCCAACTGGGTATTGCTGACAAGTCTCAAGTGCCCAGTGGAAGTGGTG
>WLWD01004730.1_pt1 | contig 15104 bp, 4 predicted proteins | sample 6712731 | NCBI WGS metagenome assembly WLWD01 (sample SAMN12718690, study PRJNA576275) | sponge metagenome | isolation source: marine sponge | host: Mycale hentscheli | place: New Zealand: South Island, Marlborough, Capsize Point | collected 2014-11-01
AGGTAGTGATGGGATTCTCATATGACCAGTGACTAGAGGTAGTGATTGGGTTCTCGTGTGACCAGTGACTAGAGGTAGTGATGAGGATCTCATGTGACCAGTGACTAGAGGTAGTGATGAGGTTCTCGTGTGACCAGTGACTAGAGGTAGTGATGGGGTTCTTATATGACCAGTGACTAGAGGTAGTGATGAGTTCTCGTGTGACCAGTGACTAGAGGTAGTGATGAGTTCTCGTGTGACCAGTGACTAGGGGTAGTGATGAGTTCTCGTGTGACCAGTGACTAGAGGTAGTGATGGTTTCTCCATATGACCGGGTGACTAGAGGTCGTGGTGAGGTTCTCGTGTGACCAGTGACTGGAGGTAGTGATGAGGCTCTCATGTGACCACTGACTAGAGGTAGTGATGAGGATCTCATGTGACCAGTGACTAGAGGTAGTGATGAGGTTCTCATATGACCAGTGACTAGACGTAGTGATGAGGTTCTCGTGTGACCAGTGACTAGAGGTAGTGATGAGGTTCTCGTGTGACCAGTGACTAGAGGTAGTGATGGGGTTCTCATATGACCAGTGACTAGAGGTAGTGATGAGGTTCTCATGGGACTAGTGACTAGAGGTAGTGATGAGGTTCTCATGTGACTAGTGACTAGAGGTAGTGATGAGGTTCTGATGTGACCAGTGACTAGAGGTAGTAACGAGGATCTCATGTGACCAGTGACAGAGGTAGTGATGAGGTTCTCATGTGACCAGTGACTAGAGGTAGTGATGGGGTTCTCATATAACCAGTGACTAGAGGTAGTGATGGGGTTCTCGTATAACCAGTGACTAGAGGTAGTGATGGGGTTCTCATGTGACCAGTGACTAGAGGTAGTGATGAGGTTCTTGTATAACCAGTGACTAGAGGTAGTGATGGGGTTCTCATGTGACCAGTGACTAGAGGTAGTGATGAGGTTCTCATGTGACCAGTGACTAGAGGTAGTGATGAGGTTCTCATATAACCAGTGACTAGAGGTAGTGATGGGGTTCTCGTGTGACCAGTGACTAGAGGTAGCGATGAGGTTCTCATATAACCAGTGACTAGAGGTAGTGATGGGGTTCTCGTGTGACCAGTGACTAGAGGTAGTGATGGGGTTCTCATATAACCAGTGACTAGAGGTAGTGATGGGGTTCTCGTGAGACCAGTGACTAGAGGTAGTGATGGGGTTCTCATATGACCAGTGACTATAGGTGGTGATGAGGTTCTCATGTGACTAGTGACTAGAGGTCGTCAGTCAATCTGTCGTCAATTAATCTGTCGTCAGTCAATCTGTCGTCAGTCAATCTGTTAGTCAGTCAATGTGTCATCAGTCATTCTGTCGTCAGTCAATCTGTTAGTCAGTCAATCTGTCGTCAGTCAATCTGTCGTCAGTCAATCAGTCGTCAGTCAATCTGTTAGTCAGTCAATGTGTCATCAGTCAATCTGTCGTCAGTCAATCTGTCGTCAGTCAATATTTTAGTCAGTCAATCTGTCATCAGTCAATCTGTTAGTCAGTCAATCTGTCGGTCAGTCAGTCAATCTGTCGTCAGTCAATCTGTCGTCAGTTAATCTGTTAGTCAGTCAATCTGTCAGTCAGTCAATCTGTCAGTCAGTCAGTCAATCTGTCGTCAGTCAATCTGTTAGTCAGTCAGTGTGTTGTCAGTCAATCTGTCATCAGTCAGTCAGTCAATCTGTCAGTCAGTCACTCAATAAGTTTGTCAGTCTGTCAATAATTCTGTCTGTCAGCCTGTCACTGCTGTTGTATATCAATTGAATGCCACACATTTTTTTTTTTTTTTAAATGACTCGGCTATAGTATTACTACTCTAATTTCATTATTTTTATCCTCATCAGTCAGGATTTTTTTTTTCTAGTTATACATTGCTGTTGTTGTTAATTATTATTAATAATAATATTATTAGTATTACTACTACTACCGCTGTTATTTTTATTATTATATGTAGGTAATAATCCAAGTTGGCCTTCGCTTGTGATGGAGTCTAATTTACCGATGGATCTGGTCATCCGGACTGCTGGGAATGTCATATGTTTACCATTCAGATATCGTTTTCCATGAGCTGTTCTCTGGGAGCCTTGGGGTTCTCTGCAGTCACTCTACTGTATACATCTTCTATGAGACTGAACTACAAACTAGCTGTACTAGTTGTCATTTCACTGATTTCGTTTCATTCACACTCATATGATCTAGTAGACTTGGTAGCGTGACATGCTACAATTATTTGCAGAAAATCAAAGTTTAAAATGGGTGTGTGTTAGCAGTAAGCTTGCTTGGTTCTGTTGTGGTGTGATTGAGGACCTGTTACTAAAACTGATGTACGTGTATATTATTATTTTTATTCAGTTTTGTTTAAATAAGTAAAAGGCAGCAATAGCAAACATGAGTATACTAACTTGGCAAGTGTAAAATCGGAGTAAAGAATATCAGAACCCGTTACACATCGAGGGAATGCTATTGCGACTATGGCCTCTACTTATAGATGCATTAGATCCAATTGCACACATTCCATATCCTGAGATACATGTACAAAAAGTCGTGTTGTAAGGTATATAATATACCATAGGTAGGAAGGCCATGCAGTTGCTATGCATTCAGTGTGGTGGGTGCTAACTACATAAACCTCATCATTGTACTAACTGCACAGCACATGGCAGTCTACGTTTGTCAGTGGTACATCTCACTATATTAATTTCATAGCTCCCATGACTTTCACATATATCTGACCTATTGCATCGCTCATGATGACACTAACATTGCACAGGACCACAACCTCCACCTATTTTTTAACCTATGGCACATATCTAAATACAAATTGCACAACAATCAGTTCAGACACAAGAAAAATGGTATATAGAGAGACTGCAGTTGCTGTGCAATTAAATTGATACTTGCTTGGGATCATGCTATGGCTCCACCTTATGTAGGAGGAGCCCATGGTCACCATGTAATAAGTATTGTTAGTGTGATAAAGGAATAACATGTTCTACTATGTAAGGACACGTTTAATCCCCAAGGTTTTGGATTTCGCGCCTCATGCATATTAAATATGCATGATATATTATTATGCATGCATATTAAATATGCATGCATTACTGATTATCTGGGGATCCATTGCACACCCTGCAGCATGACACTAATTGCTCAGCGACCAAGGCCTCCACCTGTGACCTGCACCATCTGCACACCTCCGCAGGACAATTCCCTACGATCTGGGCCAAACTGACTTTTGAGAAATAAGTTGCTACTGTATCTAAAAACTACGGGCAGAGTGCACTAGACACTGGTCTATGAATCTGAATTGAGATGGTTTGATCTGTATGCATACATGCATGTAGCATAGCCAAGTGTGTAAGCATTGTTTAGAATAACTAAGGAACAACAACACTGCTGTGATTACATGTCATTGATCAAAATATCACAATAACACCACCACCTGTCCCCAGTAATGAGGTGTATTCTGCTGCTATCGCCCTCCGTATCCCAGATAAACGTCCATTTGCAGCAGAATAATAAGCAGACAGGACTATTAGGTTCAACACTACCAGATGATCATATGACTTCCTTTATTTTTTTCAATTCATTTAATACAGATATGCAATAATCACAATCCAACAAAAGATAATCAACAGTAAAATAATCACAAAAAGAAAAAAACAAAGACGTAATGTTCGATAGACATGTCGTACAAATGTCACTTGTACTTAGAGATAGTCTTCATTTACTTCTTGAAATCACTTCATTGTAATCGTTACAGCCTGACAAAAAGAGAAAACATTAATAAAATGCAACAAAAACATATATCCCAGTTACATACCTGTAGCTCTTATGAACAAGACAGTGGTGCTTCACATGGCTGTGTTCAAACATCTAGCATAGTACATCCTCCAACACGTGCTCATAGTTCCTCAACTCCACCAATTAGTGTCCATCTAAGAACATGCACACACATCCAAATACAAATTTGTAAATCTCTTGTTGCCGTTAAGCGGTCATGCACACCTGGCAGACCCAGGATGCCTGTGCACTAAGCAGGCACTGTGAGCCATGCAAGCAAAGCTCCTGGAGCCAGGCTAGAAACTCGCAGGAGAATAGGCCTTTCCTCACAGCAAGTGGCGTGGCCACCCAAACATTGCTGTTTCATGAGAAAGGCCTTGAATTTGCACCCCACCAAATGCCAGGTACCCAATCACAGCTGGGTGGACTGGCGGGAGGCATATGGAAAACCAAATGGAAAATTGCCAGAGTGGGGCTTGAACTTGGCCCTGAGCCAAGGACACACACACACACACACACACACACACACACACACACACACACAAGTAAGTGGGTTCAATGCAGGATATAACTAGCACTAGTTTCCCATTCATATTTTCCAAGCCACCGACCCAGCCTTCTCCTTAACCAAAAGTGACAGAACTAAAAAAATATCAACATAAAATATGAACATTAAAGTATCACACTTGTGTTTTTGGCTAAAAGCACATTACTGCCGTATTTAGATATGACTTTTAGAATTCAGGAAAATGCCAATTGTCTATGGAGACTCAGTGTAAGCATTCAAAACCTTTTCCTTATCCTGTTGGTAGTATTATCTCTACCACTTACAAGCCCAAAAATTAGTTATAGATGCAATTCTTTCAACCCTTCCCACTATCTTAATCTTTAGCCACTTTCTCTGCTTAAGTTCACAGCCACTCCTCAGTGGTTACTGCCAAGTTCTACAAGACTGCAAGTAAGCAGTGGACGTTATTGGGAGGAAGAGAGAGGAGGAGATTTGAATCAGAACTATGTTCTAATTATATCACATATTTCCCAGCATAGGGGTAGGTAAAGGCAGGGTTTCATAGAGACTATGGCAATGTTGGGATTCCCTCCCCCCACCCCCATCCCATTTCGTTCACCCTCCATACTTTTTCCCTGACAAAACATTTTAAGAAAAAAATTAAAAAGATATATGAAAAACCACCTTTTACTGTACTGTTAGTTCGTTTAAAATGTAAAATACTTCTTTTATAAAGTTGAGGTGCATAATTCATAATAGTTTGTCCTGTTTTCATGTCTGACTTCAATATTATCATTTGGCTAAATTAACTCTACAAAATCCCCCCCCCTACCCACACCTGTATAAATCACCTGAGACAAAACCTACCTAAAAATTGTAAATGATGCTTCCAGGTGAGCGGTTTTCCTCCGATGTCTCATGTAAGTTTGCAACGTTTCTTTTACTCTCGTAGTGCAGCCACGCCCTTTTCTCCCCAGCAAAGACCCTTTACCAATAATTGTCCGTGATGCGTATGGTATAAATTCTCCATCCGCGTATTTTGTGCGCGGTGGTGTGAGTTGTACGAGGCAGATAATGGTGAAGGTCAGGTTCGACGGAGCCCCCCAGAAGAGAGATGTGATTGAGATGAAGTAATTTTTTAGTGGTAGTGATTTAGTGTGGGTGAACTATCATAATTTGTGGTGACGGTGTGCGCTATTTGTATAATGTTTGAGTTTGACCATTTATATCTATGGTTTGACTTCGGATTGCTACAACTTTTTAATGACCAGTGAAAGAAAGTATTGATTGAAAATTGTATTAGTATCTTACAGCAGTAAAGAGAAGCCTCAGCATCATAGATGCAGCCCCCAGAATATATGCTGAATAAATCTGCTGGGATATTGGTTCAAAAATTTGGCAGTCATTGTGTAGTAGTAGACAGTAGCTAGCTACTTCTAAATTGTGAATGCATATTTTATCTGGAAGTTATTTTAGCACACATTCATATTTACTCAAGTCAGGAGTGTTTGATGACCTTTTATGCATGCAAGCACATGTTTGGGCTATATTTAGAATCAGGAGTCTAACACATCTTGAGGTTACTTTCATTAACTTTTTTTCCCATCTCTATTTTCAGGCTGTTGGGAGTTCCACCATGCTATCTGCAGCATTGATGGAGCTAAGAGGACACTGGAGCTTATGAATATAGAAGTCTGAATAGGTCTGACTTTACTCCTCTACAGTGCACCTCCACTGGACAGCTGACACTGTGGAATAGCCCCCAAATGATTCTAGTAACGGCAGATACATGCTGCACTTCTATATTAACGGTGAGATTTCGTTTTTCTAGTTAGCAGAGTACCTCCACACACTTTGTGCTTGGATTTTGTAGCTGATATTTGAATTATAAGAGAATGCACAAAGGTTGCATGATGATCACTTATAATGTTAGAGTGGAGAGGCTAATATTCATTAGTGACCATTGGTTGGAAAACTGTGCATCATGTGGCACAAAAAATTGAGAGTTCGTTAGTATAACATGTCTATTGACAAGACACCCTATACCAATATATTGAAATGTCACCTCTTTTAGGATTGGTGACCTTTACCAAATACCATGATGGCTAGACTCCTTGTGATATATGTAGGATTAGCCTAGTAACTATGATACACCTTTAATAGTGCCTACCACAGGACTGTCAACTCTCTCACTCCAACAATAACTGTTTAAATACTTTATGCTTGTCAGATACCTAACGTGTGATTGCTGACTAAATGTGAGTCCTGGTGAATGGGCCTGTTAATTGGAATTAGGGACCCTTTACCAAGTTCTAGACTGGGTTACTGTATTTGACATACTTTACGGTTGACCAAATGCCTGTGACACAACCTCAATATTTTCCAAGGTTTTAGGAATTCTTTACTAAATATTCAAGGCACCCTTTACCATGAAATTGGTTGATGTGGGATCGGGAACCCTTTACCAAGTACTTGTGTTACCTTATTGTGACAACACACCCTTTACCATTTATTTGGTTGACCAGGTTCAAGTACCTGTTTAGATCAGGAACCCTTTACCATATATCTGATTTACGTTGTTGTGACAAGACATTCCTTACCGAGCAGATGTGTTCTAGAATATTCATAGGGAGTGCTTACCTAAACATTACTATTTTAAATTGCCATATATTATTGATAACGTTATTATCTGTATTAAATTAGAATGATGTGGGTGTGGGCTCGATTTGGTCTGGATTACTCGCTCCCTTCTCTCGCTCGCACCTGGAGACAGCAAAGTAGTTGCTGCCACCAGAGTGTATGCCTCCTGCTGACTACCCGGTGAACCATACCCGCCCGAAGGAATAGGTTTTAGGTAGGATTAAATTACTTTAAACACAGGATAACAACACAGCGAATTGAGATGATGTGACATAGAACTAACTCGAACCACGAGACACACAACTTAAATACTAACACAAACTCCCGCCTACTGTTCACACAAAATGCTGCAATGTTCTGGTCTTGTGATCGCACAATCCTTGCTAACACACATACACACGCTACCGCTACCTACTGCACATGACCATAAAACTCAACAAAAATACTTCTGACTACAAAACTTAACATTGATAAAGATCTCATGTGGGCAGGCCCACAGTGGGGTAGGGGCAAATTTCTAGTAACTTACGGCTATCCAATTTAGCGTAAATTCTATAATTGTGGAGCTAGATTAACAGCAGTAATTTGTTGTAAGCTATAGTTTGATTGATTGAATGAAATAAGCGGCTTGATAGACAGTGTAGGCAACAATTGGCAGCCTATACTATCATATAGCACTTGTATACAGTTCTGTTTCTGATCCCACTAAAGATCCCTATAAAATGACTTCAGTGAACCTTTACTTAATAAAGTTTTCTGATTCCACTTGGTGAAGTCTGTGTTATATACACTTTATAGACTAAAGGTTTGTATTATAGGCACTTAGGTAAACAATTTCTGATCCTGTGGGACCTTGGAAAGATCTGTATCGTAGACATTTCATGTAGGTAAAGGGAGCATGGGCACTTTGTATTGGTAAAGGGTCACAGGCACTCTATAAAGGTCTGTATTATAGACACTTCATGTTGGTAAAGGGTCACAGGCACTTCATAAAGGTCTGTATTATAGACACTTCATGTTGGTAAAGGGTCACAGGCAGCCTATACAATCATATAGCACTTGTATACAGTTCTGTTTCTGATCCCACTGAAGGTCCCTATAAAATGACTTCAGTGAACCTTTACTTAATAAAGTTTTCTGATTCCACTTGGTAAAGTCTGTGTTATATACACTTTATAGACTTGGACTATTTTTAAAAAGGTTTGTATTATAGGCACTTAGGTAAACAATTTCTGATCCTGTAGGACCTTGGAAAGATCTGTATCATAGACATTTCATGTAGGTAAAGGGTCACAGGGCCGTCTTTAAGGTCTGTAGCATGGGCACTTTGTATTGGTAAAGGGTGACAGGCACTTTATAAAGGTCTGTATTATAGATACTTCATGTTGGTATAGAGTCACAGGCACTTCATAAAGGTCATAGGCACTTCATAAAGGTCTGTATTATAGATACTTCATGTTGGTAAAGGGTCACAGGCACTTCATAAAGGTCTGTATCATGTTTGTATTGGTAAAGGGTCACAGGCACTTTATAAAGGTCTGTGTTATAGACACTTCATGTTGGTAAAGGGTCACAGGCACTTCATAAAGGTCTGTATCATGGGCACTTCTTATTGGTAAAGGATCCTTGCTTAAGCTATATTTTTTGATCGTCATAGTGTGAGTGTATGGTGGGGAGGAGAGAGAAATATTTTAGTTTTTTGTTCTTAACTATTACATGAAGTGTGCAGTAAGACTGGTAGGGAACTGAACAGTCAGTTTGTACACAAGTTGGTATCAATACAAAAGACACTTAGTAGAATGTTTCCAATCATATAGTGTTGATATGATACTAATAAGTTAAATGAAAGTGTGGATGAACTTCATAAAGACTTCAAGAGAAAGTGTGGGACATGACTTGAGTGTCAAATTATGTCCATGGAATAATAAACGAAGTTGGGTCCTTATTGTCTTCTAAACATTACTATTGTTGTTGTCGTCATTTTTAAACAAGTACAATATATGTTTTATTTAAATTTACTTTTGAAAAAAGTATGACATGCTGAGATTTGGGCAAGGGTATGGAATATCCGAAGTCAATTACCATTATGTTTTGTTGTTTTTTGTTTATTGTTGCTGTTTGTAGATCACAGCTGACATGAGTGATGAACAGTTCTAATCATCCTGGCTGTATGAAGAAGTCCTGAGCATCTTCATTCATTCATGAACAGTTAATTCTTCACCTATCACACAGATACAATGTCACATCACGGACTAATATTTATTGCATTTGTTGATTACTGGAATAAATTTTACACACTAAAATATATGGCTATAAAGTGAGTATTGTAGAACACCATTTGGAGTGTTGTAGTAGCTAGTTTAAGGGAGTATCACAACACCCCATTGGTAGAGTATCAATAACACCATATTTGGTGCATTATGAGCCCTAATAGGGGTGTAACAGAACTTGTACATGGGCGTATCACAACACCCCATTTGGTATAATAAAGGGTGTACAGGGGTGTAACTGAACACTTCCTCTAGGTGAAATGGAAACACCCTATGCGGAGTAGTACAGCCAGTGTTACCTGGACACCCCAAAACGGGACTCCCATACACCCCATTTTTAACAGTGTAATTAACACAATAATAAATAATAATATTCTAGTTATACTATAGTACAAGTTTTAATACCTAACTTTAGTTTCCCATACAATCTATAAATGGGACATTCTAAAGAGAAGCCAATATCACTAAAGGCAAGATGGCTTCCTAGAGATGCTGCTATTTACTTACACTAACCTGACAGAGTTTCTTTGTATACTCCATCACTATTAGCAACCAGCAACTGTCCAGTACACAAGACTGCAGTAGCTACACATACACTAACTGGTCTATCTCCCTCACTAGTAGTCTCAATCCACTTCTCTGTCTTGTTGGAGTAACTTCTAATGGTAGAATCGATATCGATGCCGATTAGATTCAATACATAGGAGACGATAGCGTAGATCTTAGTAAGTGTGGTTACTGTCCTCCATATTGTTTGTCTTCTTGTCCTGCCATCACTAGCAGATGCTATGATGGACTCTAGACTGCATATAAATAGAATCTCCTCCTTGTCATGTCCTCCTGTGAAGTAGAAGTTGCCTTCATGGAATGTTGATCGCATGTTCAAGCATGAAGAAGGAAGTGAGTCTGCAGTAGTCCAATGGTCGTTGAGTAGAACTTCCACTACATCCAAGTGCTTGCCAGGTGAGCCAGTCCCACCAGCCACGACCAGGACCTCTGGTGATCCTCCACTAACTGATGATGGGAAGTAGCGAGGAGTAGGCATGGCACATAGCGATGGCTTCCAGTCTAGACCAGTAGTACTAGTCAACAGAGAGTTAGTGGGTTCATAAGTGGAGGAATGACTTCCACCAACCAATACAAACTTAGACTGGTAGGTAGTTAGGGACGAGTATTGATATGGTGCATCAGTAGTAGTCCATGAGTGAAGGTCAGTAGAGATGTGAAGTGTGCGATAATTAGAATGCATAACTAACAGTTTATCATGTAGTACTGCACATTGTGCAGGCCGGACATTCTCACTCCATGTATGGCAGTGCTCCCAGTGAAGTGAGACTGGAGGATGGAGATCTCTCTAAATACAAACAAATAAATATATAATTAAAGTGATAAATAAACAAACACACAAACAAACAGCACTAAGTGCTATTTAAATGAGACTTTAACATGCAAACACACAAACAAACTTTTATAAGACTACAAATATCTTATAGACAAATACACAAACAAATTTATTCCTATATCAGCAATGATAACAACAGCAACTCTATGACATGCTAACACACAAACATACAATTTCTCACACAATGATTAAATACAATACAATAATATTTTAATAAATGAAAAATAGTAAAAAACAATGCAGAGAAATTTAAAAATAAACAAACACACAAACATACAACTGGTACAATGCGTAAATATGTGCACACAAACACACAATATTCCAAACACATAATAAGAGAATGTGTCTTTAGAGGCCGCGTTTAGCCGGGTTTTCACAAGTCCGGTCACATATGGTAGTTGATAAAATATAGTTTTTTGGTTCGACGATGTTAATGTTTTAATCTTCACTGTTTACCGCATGCATCACTTCAAGGAATAAAAAAAAAAGATGCTATTTTAAATATTGGGGCCATCAGTGGCTTAGATATCCTTACTTCTAGAGACCCAACTGTAGCTGGTAGAAAGGCTAAGAAGTAGGGACCTATCAGAACAGCAAGTTCAGCAAAAATACAGCCAGTCTGCTTAATTGAAGCGAGTCAGTTTTTTTTTATTGTGCAAGCTGTTTAGCATGATCCCTATAGCATTTAGAAGGTAGTACAAGGCCTTAGCTTACAGATATAGCTGTGGAAGAGTTCTAGCTTTTAGTAGTAAATCAACAGAAACGAAAACTGGACTGTTAAAATTTTACATGTAGTGGTACCAACTGTTTAGTCAAAATGCAATGAAAAAATAATTGTAAAAAAGCTTTTTTTCTTTTCGAAAGGTACCTGCTGTTGATTATAAAAATTCTAACACAAACATACACATTAAAAAATTACAAAAACCATATTCGTAATAAAAGTGCACAAAAATACCTCCCAAATACAAATTCAATACACATTGTAAGAAAGTTTAAATACAACGATAACAAGCACAACAACAGCAACAACAACAAAAACAAAAAAATAACTAAGCAGATAAATAACATTACAACATTATATTGATTAACACACAACTTACTGTATTTCTGGAACAAACTAGACTTCAAATGGAACAAACTATTATAGACTTCAAATGACTAGAGTAAAATAGTTACAAACTATAGCAAAAAGGGAGGGATAGTCTTGTCTAACTGTCCTCAAAAACACACTAGCAACTAAAAAAAGAGAGGGAAAGTCATGTCTGAGCATGCTTATAAAAAGAACCTGGTGTTTATTTTCAAGAGCATGCTCAGGAACATGACTTTTACCCTCCAGTTGCCAGTGCATTTGTTGTGAGCATGCTCAGACATTAGTTTCCCTCTCTTTTCCAGTTGTTAGTATTTTTATGAGCATGCTCAGACATAAATTCCCCTCTATTTTTCCAGTTACTGGTGCTTAGTTTTATCAAATGCTCAGACTTTAATTTATCTCTTTTTTTATTTCAGTTGTTGGAAAAATTATGCTTGAAATTATGCTAAGCACTTGGCATGTGTGTAGGTAGCAGCGTTTCCCTTCTTTCAAGCCTTTTGTAAAAGTTATGTATACAAACAGTGGCCCAGTGAAAAAGACTGGATCTAATAAACAAACAATGGATCTAGTAACTAGGTAAGTCAAACACTCGATCTATTAATCAGCTAGGGAGTAGCTATGCACTCACCTCATCCTCAGTAGGAACTCGCCGCTGGCTTTCCGCCATAGCTATCTTACAGACTAGATTCTATTGTTTTCCCAAATTGGGGGTTCCCAGATTCTCTGTTTATCTCTGACCCACCGCACCCAAAATGCAGAATGTAAAGTAGATTCATAAGATATTGCGTTATTGGAAGAATCACGCGAATAGAATTAATATAACGACCTTTTGTCCAGAAAAACACCCGGTTCAGGTACTTTTCCCCTTATTCAGTAAGGGAAATATTAGTGGCACTCGCCGCTTAGTTTTAAGGGGCCAAATTGGCACCCGGTACAAACGCGCATGCACACAGAGAAACCAAGACTTTGAGCTGGAAACCATAGCAACTGTTATAAACTAAAAACTATTGCTATTTCTACATAATGCCCCACCATAGCGGCTCATTTTCTTTTTCTAAATAATACCTGCCTAATAGTCGTTGCTAGTCATTGGTTTGCGCTTCTAGGGTCCAGCCAGAAGGGTACAGGAGTCTTCCTATAGGCACTAGAGATGATTGAAACAAGTCTATTGGAGGAGTCCACCACCTGGAAGCTTCAGTCATTGACCAATGTTGGGCCAGTTGTGGATAGGAAATGGTATGTATGTTATAGTCAATACAATATTATTCCATGTACAGCACCAAAAATAAATTCAAATCAGGAAATGGAAATATTTTCTGACCTTCAACAGTTCTTTAAAATAATTGGGTGGAACTAACAAAATCAGACTGGTGTACAATTAAAGGGTAACTGCGGTGAAAAGAAAAAAAAATTCTGCAAACATCATAAATAATATTCTTATATCATGCTAAAACATGGCCCAAAACCATTTGACCCAAAACTGAGTGGATGCTTCAAAATAGCACCTTTATTTTCAGCTATTTTGGTTCATTAATTTTCACTTCCTGTTGTGGGCGTGGCCTCGCGATGACGAGGAAAAGGTTTCCCCGTCTACCCATATTGGTGGCTGGACTATGGATACTGAGAGTGCTTCTAGCAGCCATAGCAGTGCAGAGAGTGATCCCAGCAGTTCTGAGGTTAGCTTAGAATATGAGTCCTCCTCCTTTACATCTTGCTGAATATCCCATTTGCTGTTGTTTAGCTAACGTGTAGAAAAAATTTACGGTTAACTGTTTATGTCTGGAAGTGGTAAGTCATACTGCTGTTCACCATGGCCGAACAGTCTGATAAGGTCAAGGGTCAACATGCTCATTCTATTTAACTGAGCACCACAAAAAGATATATAAATATTATATGGAACATTATATAAATAGAACAAGGAAGAAAATTCCATCACTGAAATATGGTTCTATCATGAGAGCGATGCTGTAATTGGAATGGGTACAGTAATCATACCTACTTTTGAAATTCTCACTGTCGAGCTCTTTATCAATAGATAAAAAGATACCTGGTGGCACATGCTCACCGTTTAATATATCCCAATATAAGAAAGCTTTACATGTCCCAATAAAACCAGAAAACCTCAGGTTTAGTGAAGACATCAGTTTAGAGCTTCAGTTTGCTGGCTGTCTGTCCAAGTTGTCATGCAGGATTTACACAATAAGCATGCGCCACTAATTATCTTGCTGTTTATGTATGTGTGTATGTATACAATAAAATCAAGACGGAGATTTTGACTTTAGTAGTAGTTGTAGTCAGAATGTTGGGTTAAGTTATTGAATATACTAATGATGTGCTCAGCATAAATGGCAAGCGAGCTGGTCTGGCTGAAATGAATACTAGATTCTCATATTCATTTGTTAGTTAACTGTTGTTGTTGTTTTTGTTTATATTATTAATTTGTGCTATTCTTTAGCAACATGCCACACTTTTATACACACATACATATTTGTTCACTGGGTATACCAGCACAAGACTTACATTGTATTCTCTTCGCGACTTGACAAAAGATTTTCAAGGGGTAAGCAATCAAGATTCCTAGGATGATATGGGTAAGAATTGCTAAACCAAAGGATTTTATTTAAGCTAACCACCTTTCCAGCTCCATTCAAAATGCTCTATTGTACCAGAGCTCTAGTAGTTATAGCATTACATTGTATTCTCTGAGTGACTGGACTACTTGGCAGTGAATTTTCAAGAACAAATCTGTTACATAAGACACATAGCTGTGGCAAATGGTGCATGAACAAAGATATTTTACCACCACCACTAAAAAATTAACTCTGCTAAGTTTGTAAATCTAACTGCGAACGTCTCTGGTAGGTAGCTGTAAAACCCAAAAAGTGTTAAACTTGACCGGTTGCTATAACTTCAAGGGTAATGTGCTCGGCAATACAGGTGAAATAAACCTAAAAATATCATTGTGAAGATATGTAGGGTGGAACAAACACACACACACACACACACACACACACTCGGCAATACAGGTGAAATAAACCTAAAAATATCATTGTGAAGATATGTAGGGTGGAACAAACACACACACACACACACACACACACACACACACACACACTAGAAGTTTCATTGATTGTATACCAAATCACCTGGAATTTACCATGATTTTTCAATTAGCACAAGAAAAACTAAAACAGCATCGTGAAACATTTAGAGGGACGGCTTTGGTGAGACAGTTTGTTAGTGATTAGAAGTAATAAAGAAAAAGAGTACAGTGTAGAAAACCCAGAGTAAGGGTTGGGACCTTTTATGAATAGTGTGCTACTGGATGAGCTTCAGGATCTCGCGACATTTTTGGAATAGTATATTGTATGTAGAAACAATATTTGGAA
>WLWD01004936.1_pt1 | contig 15101 bp, 14 predicted proteins | sample 6712731 | NCBI WGS metagenome assembly WLWD01 (sample SAMN12718690, study PRJNA576275) | sponge metagenome | isolation source: marine sponge | host: Mycale hentscheli | place: New Zealand: South Island, Marlborough, Capsize Point | collected 2014-11-01
TGAAATGACTATCTAGTTGTTCGTAATATATTACTTCAATAACTCACTGGATTATGCAAGATCAGCAACGGAATGGACACCTACATGTTCTATTTGTGTTGTCATAGCTGGTATCTTGAAGCTGACACTGTCTGGTCCACGGAGTCAGATCCACGCCACCGGGAGGCTGGAGTTGTTCTGGAATGGAGAGTGGGTCAGAATTTGTGGCACGAGAATCACTGACACCACTGCTCTGGTAGCGTGCAGGCAACTGGGCTTCAACTCCGTGGACTGCCATGGATCTATCTCTGAGCTTGGGTAAGCATCAGTAGAGAGAAATCTACGTAGTTGTTTGTTTATTTTTTCTCTTGTTTTTTTTTTGTTGTTTTTTTTTGTTTTTTGTTTTTTAATTCACCCATGTTTGAAAATTATTCGATTGATACTAACCCTGCATCCGTGACATTTTCTAGCATGTTTTCAGTGAGGATTAATGAATGTGAAGGGAATTGCAGCACATTTTATTCCACTTTTGTTTTATAACAGTGACTTGAATATCTATCCATCTACAGTGTCAATGAAGACACGTCCCCACCTTCCCGGGTTATAAATGAAGTCATCCGTGACGTGAATTGTGCCAGCCTGTCCTCCACGTCACTCCTGCAGTGCTCCTACGTGAACAGTTCCTCAGGCTGTCAGCTCAACGTCAATGACTTGGCTCTCTCCTGCTACACAAGAATTAACGTGCATACCAGAGGCAGCTCTTGCTCCAGGGAAACTAGCAGTGAGCCAACACAACAGTGCCCATTTTCTATGAAACATGATTCATGCCGGAATACTATAATAATTAAAGCATTTTTTTTGTTTGTTTGTTTTGTTTTGGGTTTGTTTGTTTTTGTTGTTTTTGGGGGGAGGGGGGTTGTTTGTTTGTTGTTGTTGTTTTGGTTGTTGTTGTTTGGTTGTTGTTGTTTTTGTTTTTGCTTTTGTTTTTTGGTTTGCTTTTTGTTGTTGTTGTTTGTTTGTTTTTAGCCAAACTGAATTTCCAACTTCATGCCAAAATTCTCTCATGTATTTTCTTTCTTTATTTATTTATTTATTTAATTACTAACCCTCACCACACATGCGCGAGAGGGATATAGTAGTCATCCTGTCTGTCTGTCTGTCACACTTTGATTTTGGAAATTACTGGCAACAAATTGTAGAATTAGATAGATTTACTTAGAGAGATGGATTTAAGACATTATTGTGCTACTTTTTTTTTTTTTTTTTTTTCAGGCTGATTTTTGAGAAAACACAAAGCTATCAGCTTCACATAGGTACTAGCTTTTGTGAGTAACGCCTCCTATTGTCACGTCGTAATCACATGAGCAAATATCTAGTGTATAATAGCACTGAGGGTTCGCACCTTTCGTACTTCATTTTATTAGCAGCATTGATGTAATAAAGTGGGCGGCAAAGAATGCCAGAGATTGTATGTAAACAACATAATAATACTTAGTATTTCATTGCGAAGCTTTGCAAATATTTTCACTTGCATAGTATTTCCTAACCTTCATCTAACATTTTAGAAGTTAGTGCCCTAATGATAATTTGTAACAGAGGCTGGTAATTCTAATACTGTATTGTAACCAAGTAGCTTTTATCTAGTGCATTTTTAGAAGCTATTAATTTGTTGTTGTTTTTGTTGTTGTTGTTTTCTCCAGACCACGTCCTCACAGCATCACTGGCAAGTGTTGCTGCGGTACTGGTTATTGCCACTGTGGTAATTGTTGTCATATTGATTTACTGCTGCCGATGGAGAAGCACATGCTGCACTCAATATGGCCGCTCTCCAGTGTCACATGACCCTGTCATAGTGGGACCATCCACTATCACCTCAGGTAACACAGCTGCGGTATCTGGAGCCGGAACGCCACGTGCCAGTGGCCCGGTCAGACATGACTACCTTAGGCAAAACCCTGATCACATTAGGCACCTCAGACAAAACGGCCCCAGGCAACAGCAGCCTCGTCGCACGCCTAGCAGACGCCTTAACAACTGGAGATACCGGAGGAACTTTATGTCCACCACGCAACAGTCTGCTTCTGTGACTGTGGATGACACAGAGCATCTTACTTCCGAAAATGTCACTAATGGCCGGAATTTCGCCACTTCTTTCTTTAACTTCCAGTCTACAGGTCAAGATCCATTCTTTGTATCTATTGTCAGTAATCGCCCTCAGGAGCAGCAAACTTCATTCAGTTCTCCTGATACTGCAGAAAGACACTCTGGATCAGTTGGCACAGGTGTGTCACGGCCATCTGAATCATCACATTCTCATGAGGAGACAGTTCCTTCTGATTCAAAGCTACGAGACCAACCTCCTCCTTCCTATGAGCATGCTCAAGCATATCCAGCTGCATATCCCAGTGATAAAGGTAACATATCTAATGAAGAGGCTCCACCATATTTTTCAAGTACTTTTGAAACATCTACTGATTGATTTTCGTTTCATTAATCATAAGAACTGTTTTTATTATTTTTTTGTAGTTAATTTGTTTTTACATCTTATACCATTGTTTTTTATAGTTTAAAAATGAACACAACAGTTGTTTGTTTTTATAGTTGTTTTTCAAAGTATCAGATATGCAAATCTTGAATCAGTCAGTATACTGCCTGTTTCTGGTATGTTTATATCATTTAGTTACATCATTCAGCTGATGTTGAAAATAGTGGCTTTAGTAGTTTAATTATTATAGTCATTTATTTTACTGTACTTTTCTCCAATTTAGATATTGTTAATGCACAATATTCCATTCAGCATTTAGCTACCAATGATGTAAATTGGAGTAGCTACCTTTTTACAAATGGGAATGCAAACTTTGATGAGATATAATTGTCTGCACATATTGCCAAACCTTGCCTCAATCTCCCATGATACTAGGAGTTTCATCACATATGGCTACTCCATATGCTCCACAATAAAGGACATATATGCTTTCAATCAAGTGACCACACTTTACTTTATATAGATAAAAATTACTACTGAATTTTTGGCACAAAGAAAGGCATGAAAACCTTCATATTGATTCTATCGGCTAGCCTGTGGTCACTGAGTCAGTGTCTTGGTAAGAGCTATCAATTTATCGCAGTTTTCTTTGTCTTGCACTAAAGCAACTTCCTTGCTGCCATTTTTTGGCCATGTGGTTACCTTATTTTAGCTCCAAATGAAGGAGATATTCGCTTGTATAACTCACAAGAAGCAAGATCACTGAAAGGAGAACTCCAAATCTACATCACAGATGGCCATTCTCCACCTGGCTGGTCTAGAGTGTGTAACACGGAACATTTTGACAATGATGAAGCTGAAGTGTGCTGCAAACAACTAGGGTTATCTCCAGATGGAAGAATCATTTCAGAAATGACAGGGTATGAATTCTCTATGAAATATGGACTTGAGTATGAAAGTAAAGCAGAAATTAATTTAGGAGTTGTAACAGGGAATGTTTTTTGTCCTGTATAAATAATAGTTTATAGCTAGTGAATTAACATAATTATGGCTAAACCAATTTTCTCATTGATGGATTATAAACTCACTCTTAGAACATAGCTGGTGTAGTTTTTGTATTGTGACAGAGGGACTTTAAATCTCTTAGGTCCTTTAGGGAGGGATTCTATAATATGTAGTGCCCCCACATTCAGGGCAGGGCTTCTATATGTAGAGTACCTCCAATAGTGTTGTTAGGAACTGATTGTTAGGTTCTAAATTAATTAGGTGCTGCACAGAGTCGTTAACTACTGTATTTAGGCCCTAAGTATAGCGCCCTCGCTGCGCTCGGGACGCTACAATCATGGGCCTTCAGGAACCCTAAATACAGTAAGTTCCCTCTGAAGCAGCGCCTAACCTTTTTTATCCTAGAAACTAAATCCACAGTGACAGTCAATCCTTACTTTTGATTATGTATTTTTGAAAGAGCTTCAAATGAGGCTTCAAAGGCTGAGAAGAATTTATTGAGCTAAGGAGTTAGTCTCGCAAGCCTGGTAAAGGGTCTGGCTTGCGAGACTACTAAGGAGTGATGTTGTAGCTTGGTATAGCGAGACCCTTTACCTACTGCATCGCTGAGAAAGGGTCTGGTCAAATGCAATACAGTGACTTGTTCAGGTTCCCCACATTAATGGAATACAAAAAAAATGTTATTAGCTACTTGGTGTCTGGAGCATAATTGAAGTTTCAATACAATCTTGCATTGCAGAGGTTTGCTGTCTGAAAAATAGTTTGCTAGCATCAAAAAAAAAAACTCTGCTCTACAGCTACAGAGGAAGGTTGTACCAGCAGCATCAGTTTGGAAGCAGCAGAAATATGCAATCCCTCACTTCATCAAGTTCTCTCTATGGATGCTTTTCTGCATCATAGCTACTTCTTCAACATGTCAGTAAATTTCGATTTTTACTGATTTGAAGCTGCTAGAATCTTTTTACCACTGACATGTTTGGTTGATTTCAAATGTTGAAGAACACTCATTTTAACAGAAACACACACACACTCAGCCATTTTTCACTAACTGTTGACATAGTGCTGTGGTTGTGAATTGCAGCTGATAATGAAACTACCATCACTGGCTCATACATTCAACACAAAACTGCACTATTCATATCAACAGCTCTGATGAAGCATGCACAGGTCTTAGATGTGTCATGATTATGTTGATCTTTATATTTATCTCGTACTTCTCTGCTATGCACAATTTTAATCTGACAATAATTTATCTATCTTTTATGTGTAATATATAAAGTTCACCTAAAATGCTAGAAAAATGCTTCAGCACACCTAAAAATGCTCTTAATGCTTCAGTATTCCTAAAATGCTTAAAAAAAATGCTAGCATAATTTATTGACCCCTATTAGTTTGTCTATGAACCCAAATTAGTCCCAGGTGAAACCTTTTGTGTGTGTGTAGATCAAATTATCCAGCAAAAATAAAGGACATAGATTGTGGAACGTCTACCCATCGTAGGCACATCCTGCAATGTGAACACAAAATTGGCAACTTCTCTAGCTGTCCAGATACGGTCTTTATTAAATGCTTCAACACAACAGCAGGTGAGTAAGATTCTATGGACTCTGAAGATAAGGACTGGACACGAATGTGGCATTTAATGAGCATCCTTTTACTTGCAGATACTCTAACAGATGGAGAACTAACCCTTTGCCAACCAGATAATGTCACCAATGAGTATTTAACATCCACTTCCTTTGGTGTAGTTATCACTTCTTTTAACAAGAAAGAGAAGGCCATTGGATATCATGCTGTCTCTGTAGGATCAAGTGATCTCGCTGATATAATGTGTGCCTCTATGGGGTATCAAAAGTCAGTGCCAGGAAGTGTCATGACTGCTAAGGCGTTAGCAGGCATGTATAATTTCTCTACATGCAATCAAAGGTAATATATAATACTTACTACATGAGTCAGAGTGTGATATGGTGAAATATTTCACGAGCAGGCTAATGTATTTTCAGAGTGAAAATAAAACCCGGGAGTGCAATATCTAGCCATATCACTCTATCCCGTGAAGATAAATTTGCCTGCTTGTGAAATATTTCCCCTTATCACACTCTGACTCATGTAATAAGTACTATAATTATATATTATATACATACACATGTGTAGGAACTGGGAGGAGGGGGCACTGGGGGCACCTGCCCCCCCCCCCCAATTTTTTTTGTGTGTTTATAGACAGAATTACTCAGCCATGCATTAATTACAAAACTGAGAATGCTGCTGTAGCATATTTGAATTATTTACAGAGTGGCAGATTCTTCATGGATTGATATGTCCCAGCTCATTTGCAATTCCACTCAACAGTACCCTTGCTTTGGATGCTGTTTAGAATACCTGACTCAACAGGCTTGTAGCAAGAAATCATGTGTGGGTGAATTCCTTGTCCTCCAGTGTGGTGAGTCTTTATTAATATTGCTAGTCATGATTGTTTGGACTCAACAAATGTTGATCTTACTCTATACTACTTTCTTCTTGTCAGTGTTTGATCCACTTCATAGCAATTGGAGCTCTACGAGATATGTGGAGACCTGTGTTTTTGGAGAAGAAGCACAAGAAGGGGATAAGATAATTAATTACACCTCAATATGTACTCTTCCAGACCAACCACTCACCCAGTGGAACAGTTATAGCCGGGCATTTGGAGGAGTCGCTCTTGCAGAGTTTCTAGTTATTACCATTATTGTTCTTTGGTTATGTCTAAAAAATCTGAAGGATAAATGTGGTAAAGTGAAATATATCAACATGTCTCAACCAATTGGACAACCGTGATAACTTATTAATTAGATAGCTTTCAATTTTACGTTTTTGTTATTGGAACAGTCTACTTTTTGTCAGACTATTTCCTTTATATTTACTAATTGTGTATTTCCCCTATAGACTGATATGTCATTTTGCAGTTGTGTATCACGTGATCTTACTCGTGGTTCTAATCATCATTCTTGTTCTTTTTCGTGTGATTGATTGATTGATATATTTGACTTTGACTCGTTTACAGAGTACCGCTCTTGCACGCTTACACCAACATTTGTGACTTTAATTATTACAAGTGTGTAATTTCTGCTCCTGTTTCATCTGTTAAACCTGCTCCTGTTTCATCTGTTAAACCTGCTCCTGTTTCATCTGTTAAACCTGCTCCTGTTTCATCTGTTAAACCTGCTCCTAATCCATATGCCGGAACTGCTCTTGTTCCATCCACTGGACCTGCTCCTGTTCTATCCACTGGACTTGTTCCTGTTCCATCCACTGGACCTGCTTCTGTTCTTTCTGGTGAACCTGCCCTTGTTCCATCTATTGAAGCTGTCCCTATTCCATCATTCGGGGCCCCTTTTGTTCACAGATATGTGGACATGGCGAATTTTTATTGAAGCTGGCGAAAGATTTCAATATTATGCTTGGTACATGGTCAATCTCTTCTTTTCCATGAGTGTATAATTAAATACATGTAGGTCTTGAAAAACCATAACTGAATTGAGCAATGAAGTTCTCAACCATTGGTAATGATCTTTTTGTGAATCGAAATGAAAAGAAGGATGCTATTCTTGTGGCAAACACATAAATTTTTGTTTACTTTAACAACTAATGCATAGCCAATGCAAAGCAGCAATTCTTTTTTAGCCCCGTTAAATGACGAGTTGACCACATCAACTTATGCTTAGTGGATTGTAAGAGGTTTTGAAAGACTACTTTTAGTTATTGTTAAATAGCAAGTGCACTTTGAATTTATTGTTAAATTCAGAGGGGTAGGAGAAAAGGGGCAGGTGGGGCGACTACTTCCCCACTATTTCACATTTCATGAATGTCCTGTAGCCAGTGGTGTAGAAAAAGCATGTTTACTGTTTATTTCAAATTGAATATGGCTAAAAAATTCATTTTTTCTTAGTTCTTTGCAAAATTCAGACAAAAGGAGCAGTTAACCCATATTCATTTTTAATTGTGGTGGCCTCAGCTCCTCCACTTTTCGGCTCCTTATAATGGGGGAGGGGCCAAATTTATTTGCGGCATCCATAGTAGTATAACTCATGCTAGAATGTTGACAGCTACATTTAGCTTTTTCACTCGTCAGCATATTCCAAAACATAATATTAAGAAAAAATTGTCCTCTCTTTTGCATGTAGCTATGTAACTCCTACCCCCCCCCCCCACAGCCCCACCCCCCTTTTCAAACTTGCTCCTACCCATCTGAAATTTCAACTTCAGTGTGGTGCTAGACATGAAATTTGGGTTTCCAATTAACTAGAGAAGAGAAACTACTAAAAAGTCCTAGCAGTACCTTCTACTGAGGTGTAGCTCTGAGTTCTCTCTTCTTTACTTTATCTATCTATCATAAAAATAAAAAAAGACGTGTACCTGGGCTAAATAGCTCACCATTATGTCGAAGTGCATCAGTAGTTGGATTAATTAGCTATCACTTGACAACAATATGATGCTATGATGTTAAAACTTACTTAATGTTGTAAATATTTTAATGGGTGTGGTTTAGCTCCAAGTGCCATGCCCCCTCCCCTCCCCATTCCTTATTATTTGCTTACACTCCTGCATTTACTGAACCTGATCCTGCTTTGTAGTGTTGCTTTTGTTCATTGTTTATGGACACTTTATCACATATTCTCTTGTTGTTTTTGTTTTTTTGTTTGAAATTACTGTTGTTTTTGTCACCGTAATGACAAATAAATACTATAGCTATAGTTATATAGAAATTATGGAAGCTGCTTCAAATTATGTGTGTGTGGGGGGGAGGGGGGAGGGGGGGGGGGCATAGCACTATGTATCACACTCCTACTTACTTTCATGAAAACACTTACATATAGTTCATGAAAAAAATGCAACTTCATATTAAATAACAGTTTCCCAATGCTATCAATGTTGCTAAATCTGGGGGGGAGACAGTGCCCCCCTGGCCCACCCACCCCCATCACCCCTCTGTAAGGCCTTCCAGTCATGGAAAACTGACATTTGCACATTCTCAATGACAACCAGAGAAGTGGGGGAAACTGCTTATTTTTTTGTGTGTCACATTTTGTTTCATTTATATTTTCTTAGTCTGTTTTCATTTCTCTGTTTTGTAGTACTGAGCTTGCAGCACGTGTGTTTTAAACTTGACATGACAGATGGAAAGTGATTAAAATATCTTTCAGCTATAAGCAACAGCATGAGAATTATTTTGTTCTGTTGCAGATATTAAAATTACTTAGTGTAAGCTATTCACATAAATCTACTGCCCATGATGATCACTCACGCTTCAAGCCTCACTGTGTGCAGATTTTGCATAAAATTAGTATTTTCAGGTCAGAGATACTAAACGCTCACCATCAGCGCTGAAGAGTTCAGCACTGCCGATCTTTTTCCAAGGGGTTGAGCTACTAGTCTCGCGAGCTACCACTAACAGGGGCCTAGAGGTTGCTCCAGCCCGTAGTGTCTGTCCAACTGTACACAGATACTATTATAGTGGCCGTGTAGTTATAGGGGTAACGTGTGGTAAGTGCTATAAAACTAATAAATTTTACTTTCACAGAGGACAATACCATGAGCCTCAAGCGGACAAGGAGTGCGCGATTATCCTTCTTACAGCACTTAGCGTGCGTTCACGCAAGAATTAGTTACTCGGTGTGACAACGATGGCTCTAGAAAGCCTAGTGGTCACCTTATTATTAATCTGTTCTGCTAATTCAAAGGAATGTTGTGATCCAGGGTGTGCTAGTAAGTAACTTTATCTAGTTTGATATAATTTAAATTTTAATATTTTCTTCTTTTCTTCAGCTATTTTGTTTATTTATTTATTACTTATTTATTTTTACAGATCCAATTTCGGAAGGACTAACTGTGTCTACATTCATTACTACAGATGGTGGATTCTTATCCTATGAGAGTTTTGATCGGATTATAGTATTTATAAAAGGTGTTATTGTTGATGGAGTGGATCTTTGGGAGTCTGAGGTACATTTTGCTGTCTATTTACCGTAAAATTAATATAGTATTTAATTAAAAATATCTCCATACTTTCAGAATTTAAGAGGTTGGAAGCTAATGACAAACAAGTACAGATCAACAAACATGTGAACTGACTGATCTGGATGAAAGACTAAGCGACAGACAGACTGACTTACTGACAGACACTTACTTACTGATTGACTGGACTGACTGACTTACTGACAGACAGACTGACTTACTGACAGACAGACTGACTTACTGACAGACAGACTGACTAAGTGACTGACTGACTGACTGACTGACTAACTGACTGACTGACTGACTGACTGACTGACTGACTGACTGACTGGCGGACTGACTGACTGACAGACTGACTGACTGACTGGCGGACTGACTGACTGACTGACTAACTGACTGACTGACTGACTGACTGACTGACAGACTGACTGACTGACTGACTGACTGACTAACTGACTGACTGGCTGACTGACTGACTGACTGACTGACTGACAGACTGACTGACTGACTGACTAACTGACTGACTGACTGACTGACAGACTGACTGACTGACTAACTGACTGACTGACTGACTGACTGACTGACTGACTGACTAACTGACTGACTGACTGACTGACTGACTGACTGACTGGCGGACTGACTGACTGACTGACTGACTGACTGACTAACTGACTGACTGACTGACTGACTGACTGACTGACTGACTGACTGGCGGACTGACTGGCGGACTGACTGACTAACAGACTGACAGGCAGACTGACTGACTAACTGACTACCGGACAGTTCTTCAGTTTACTTTTCATGAATCACTTCTAATGTATCCTAATGGCCTATATGTATATCTGCTAAAATGATGATTGTACTTCTAATTAGAAGCTAAAGTCACATCCACATTTGTTTCCTTCAACTTAAAACAACCTCAACAAGAAATAAAAATAACCAACTGCACCAAAGCTATAATTTGTTACAATTTATATGTTCAGTGAACACTCTAGGTTATCTAGCAATAATCTAAACTACTAGTGGCCTATATGTATATCTGCTAAAATGATGATTGTACTTCTAATTAGAAGCTAAAGTCACATCCACATTTGTTTCCTTCAACTTAAAACAACAACAACAAGAAATAAAAATAACCAACTGCACCAAAGCTATAATTTGTTACAATTTATATGTTATGCCGTTCACAGTATAAAATAAATCTGGGGGAATAGCTAAATAGCAGAGAATGTTTTATTGTAGGTAAGAAAAATCAAACAGTTGACAATAATATTATAAAACATAATGTAATACTACACTAAGTGGCTATCTGCTAGGCCAACAAAGAGAGCAGACTTTCTGAAATAGCATATTTTATGTGAGGACTACATTACTGCATAAGTGGGTGATAATGTGTGTGAAATTCTCTTTAACTTTTCTAGTCCCCTCTTATAGTTACTGTGGAATGCAAATAATTCCTTAACATTGGTTCATTTGTAGCTCAACTTAAATGTATTCAAATGTAAATATTTTCTTGTTCCCTCGTCATTTGTGATGAAACACACCATCATTATACTCAATGCAGGGGAGTTTTGTCAACCCTTCTCTTGAGTGACCTGAAGTAATGATTTAGCTATATACCCCATTTAACTTGTGGATAAATGGTACAACTGTACTTATGTTCGTGTATATAGGTAAAGGGTAAGAGAGGCTTGATTTATCCGGCTGCTGTTAAGGAGATCAAGTATCTGTGTACACCAAGAGAGCTGGTAAGCCTGCACTGCTTTAACAATGTCAGAATGTGTGAAATATTATAATCACTCCTTGTATGACTATTTTTTTTGGCTTTCTTTGTCCCTATTGTTCAAACTGTGATAGTTAAAGAAATGAAACACAACAATAACAACAACAACAAAATGACAAGTTTGACTAAGAAGTATTTTTCTACCTGAATTTAATGTTTTAGCTTCTTTATTTGTAGTTCAGGTGAAAAGAGTGATTTTTATTCCTATAAGTATAGCATACAGCAACTGATGTTTAATATTAACAGATTCAGAATTACTTACATATCCCAGTTTTCCCAAGTAAATATCCATGTGTGTGTTTAAGGGACCACATACCATCCATACACATAATACATATGAATATATATATCCAATTTTCAATAATTCACCCTGATACTGTCTTACTCGATTTGCTCGCCATTAAACAAATTGCAACATTTGAGGATCACTCGTGAGTCATCTTTTTAAAATAGTCCACAGAGGATTACTAACTCACATATGCAGAATGGAAGTAAATGGAGAGATCACATTTGTAAGTGATAAAAGTTATTTTCATTTTATTTTTAGAATCCTATTCCAGCAGAAACATCTCCAGAATTGGTAGACCCTAAGAGACAGCACTTGAACAAACAAGTGCAAGCTGAAGTGCAGGAGGAGGAAGCAAAAGAAGAATGGAAGACACACATTTGTCAAAGACAGCATACCCAAGAAACGTTGAAACAGCAGAAGAGAAGTTATCACTTGGAAAGTGTTGTGAATGAACTGAAAGATAAGCATGATACATTAAGTTGTGGTGCACCTAGCTGCAATAAGGAGGTAGATTTGTCAGTGACCACTTCAACAGTACCTTCCAGATCTCACATAAGGCGCCAGGATGGTGACACATATGAGGTGCGTGACAATGCTGGAGATAAGGTTGAGCACAATGGTAATGGTCAGCATTTCTACAATTTGGAGCAAGCTGAGGTGCAGGAAGAATCAGGAGAAGAATGGAAGACCCAAGTAATGTTACAACAGCAGAAATCAAAACGTGATGCGATGGATGAACTGGAGATTAAGCATGTTGCATTAAATTGTGATGCACCTAACTGCAAGAGGTATGATTTTCCAGTAATTACCCCAACCCCAACAATATCTTCTAATTCTCATGCAAGACACCATGATGGTAATTTATATGAGGCACATGAGGATGTCTTGAATAGCTGGTATTTTGCCTTTCTTCCAACATTTTCATCTTGGATATGTCACAATGTAAGGATTAAACATTTCATACTGGACTCATTTGTTAGTACTATTTTTATTATTGTTTGTGTAGAGCATTACTACAGGGATAATAGTGACAGTGTGGATTTGTTTCAGTCTACTACTACCAGTTTTGGCTCTCCTTATTTGCTCTTTGAGAAACAAGTCATTGGAACTGAGACGAGAATCTGGTAAGAAACTGAAATGAAAACAAATTAGTAGAATTTAAAAAAGTGAAAGTAATATATAAAAACATTATATTCTTCTCTGTAGCCCAATATGCAGATGTTGTTGGTAAGCTAAATGATGCTGGGGAAACCAAGAAGAAACTTGTCAGGCAGGTGGAAGAGTTACAAAGATCCATACAGCTGAAAGATGCAAATGCCAGGAGACTGCATAGGAATATAGAAGAACTAGAAAAAGAGAAGAAGGACTTAAATGTGAGTCTTACTTGAATGTCAGCTCCAAAGAAGTAGTTGAAATAGTTGAGATGTAATACATCTGTCTGTAATTTTGATATACAATATTGCATGTAGCAAAACAATAATTTGTGTCTCCATCTTTAACAACTCAACAAATGACATTGTTTTTTTTTATACAATGTAAATGAATATTGGTTCCCAGATACACAAGGACTCCCTCTCACAAAGTTTGAATGAAACCCAACTCAGTGTCAATCAATACCTCCAGGACAAGGAGCAGCTTAACTCTCAACTGGAATCAATGAAGCTACTAAAGAGGGCAGCAATAGGAGATAAGACTCACCTCATAGTTGAGAAAAAACTGCTGACTTCAAAAGTGACAAAGCTGCAAATAACAATCCAGGAGCTGGAGACTGCCAAGCAACAACTGGAGGCCTGTTGCGACTCTGCAAACACCAGTCTGAGGGAAGTAAAAGATGATCTTATACAGGTATTCAATTAGGACCGAATCTGGTACAAAAAGAGTTTAAGTATTGCTTCGTAATTATGTGTGCTAAGATATCAACCTTTATTTAGTATATTCTATCACTAAAAAAAAGATACACTATTTCCTTAATCTCAGGGTTTGATATAACCGAGTTTTAACCAATGCTGATCCTTACCATTTTATTTTGTGACACTGCATGTTATAAATTTATACAAAGCTACTCATGGTATTCTTGAGCATAAACGACGAGTGAGATAACCTTATCTTTGACATTATAACTATTCAGAATTATAATTTTATCCACAATGTTTTAAGAAAGGCAGATTTTACTAGATAAAATATGAGTTGCCCTGTAAGCCTCATTTTGTTACATAGCAAGAAATCTGGAGTTCTTTATCCCATAGTGTACAAACACACTGAAGTCTAAAAGTTTCCCTACTGTATTTTCCTTTTACACAAGGTTTTAAAAAAGTAGCACTAGTATTTATCAGCTTTTCTTCGTGCTAGTATAGTTTTTGAGTGTACTGGTACAAACGTTTTTTGCATACACTGAAGCAACTAAATATAGCTAACAAGTCAGTTATTTGACATTGTGTTATGTACTATTTTTCATGTACATCACATCATTTTAAGTTAACTTACTCGCTTTTGATGAAGGTTCTGATGAGTGTGAAATCTATGGAGACTGTCAATGAATCATTGGAAGAAGACGTAGCATCTCTGAAAGCTTCTCTGAGGCAACAAGAATTCTTGGTTACTGAGAAAAGTGAGGACATTGATAAACTCTGCTACTACCTATATCATTTGAGGAAGAATAAGAATGGCTGCATTAGTGATGAGACAGATGGATCAGATGATGAGACTCAGGCTAAGATAAATGGAGACAACATTGAGGGAAAGGAGAATGGAAAAGAAGCTGAGCTTGAGGTGAACAACAACACTCAGGAACTGGATAATGGAAAAGACAAACTTGAGGTGAACAACAGCACTCAGGAACTGGATAATGGAAAAGACAAACTTGAGGTGAACAACAGCACTCAGGAACTGGATGATGGAAAAGACAAACTTGAGGTGAACAACAGCACTCAGGAACTGGATAATGGAAAAGACAAACTTGAGGTGAACAACAGCACTCAGGAACTGGATAACGGAAAAGACAAACTTGAGGTGAACAACAGCACTCAGGAACTGGATAATGGAAAGAAGACAAACTTGAGGTGAACAACAGCACTCAGGAACTGGATAATGGAAAAGACAAACTTGAGGTGTACAACAGCACTCAGGAACTGGATAATGGAATAGACAAACTTGAGGTGAACAACAGCACTCAGGAACTGGATAATGGAAAAGACAAACTTGAGGTGAACAACAGCACTAAGGAACTGGATAATGGAAAAGACAAACATGAGGTGAACAACTGCACTCAGGAACTGGATAATGGAAAAGACAAACTTGAGGTGAACAACAACACTCAGAAACTGGATAATGGAAAAGACAAACATGAGGTGAACAACAGCACTCAGGAACTGGATAATGGAAAAGACAAACTTGAGGTGAACAACAGCACTCAGGCACTGGATAATGGAAAAGACAAACTTGAGGTGAACAACAGCACTCAGGCACTGGATAATGGAAAAGACAAACTTGAGGTGAACAACAGCACACAGGAACGGGATAATGGAAAAGACAAACTTGAGGTGAACAGCAGCACTCAGGAACTGGATAAC
>WLWD01005476.1_pt1 | contig 15084 bp, 8 predicted proteins | sample 6712731 | NCBI WGS metagenome assembly WLWD01 (sample SAMN12718690, study PRJNA576275) | sponge metagenome | isolation source: marine sponge | host: Mycale hentscheli | place: New Zealand: South Island, Marlborough, Capsize Point | collected 2014-11-01
TACAATGCCGGTGTCCTCTCTGTGGTGCTGAGTGCTGGACCCCTCTCAGGAAACATGCTAGGAAGCTCTGAACTCCTTCACCACACATGCATTAGAGCCATCCTGGGCATCTCCAACAGACAGCGTTAGAGCCATCCTGGGCACGCCAAAAGGTCAAGCAAAATTCATAATTTCAATGAGCATATCATTCCACTTGACCTGTTAGCACATATTATTCATGAGAGGTACGTGCACATTGTTGTCTGGGACAATGCATACCAATGAATCGCATCATTAGTCTGATTACCAGCTGCTTTAGTAGGTGTGATGTGACAATGATTGTAGCAATGCATTAGTATATCGGAAGAAAAGTCAAGATTGCTTTTAAACAACCACCACAAATTATTGTTTAATTTTGTATGCAAGTTTGTGTATGCTTGTATTTGTGTACATATGTTTGTATATGTGTGTGTGTGTGTGTGTATGTATGTGTAGCTGAACTGTTCAGACTTTTCCAAGACCATGGTTGAAGATGGCTCCATTTTTCCTGGTTTGAGTGACTTATCCAAGAAGAAGAGTAACTTGCAGCTTCTTGATGGAGGATTGGCTGAGAGAACTTTGAAACTTGTTCAAAAAGAGCACTCAGAAATGTTATTGTGGCAACATAAGGTCGAGCAAGATACCAGGGAAGAATATGGTGAGTTATTTTATCTTAAGCAAGTACACTGTATGCTAGCTAAGTGAATGTAGTTGTGAGTATTAGCACACGATTGTTTAATTTGTTTTATAATGCCCCTTTCCCTACTCGCCCACATGGATTCACAAGACTGATGGGGATATGTACCTTTACTGACAGGCTGACTAGTACCATTTATGGACAAGTTTAATTGGTTACTATGGGGTTACTCATTCAGAAATTCTCGTATAATATTGACAAGGACACCATCTACGGTGGAATTAATTGTGTGATACACATAGTGTCCTTAGTTATTACATAATCAGTTGTTCGTATACTTAAGTCAGAGGTGAGAATGTGTACTTTCAATTCACTCCTCCTCCATTTGATTTACTTTCTGAATGCTAACTTGAAAGTATGCCATCAATGTGACAAAGTTATCGATTCTTACACTTTGAGTTTGTTCTATTCAGTGGATTTGTGTTTTCAGAATACCTGAAGAAAGCTAAATTGATATGCAACATACACACTCGTGTAAACATGGCTTGTAAGGCTTCGTTTCCATGCAAACTTGTGATTCTTGTTTTCTCTAATTAGAATACTATTCAATTACATTCTGGTTATGAAAGCAGGAGACTGAATTTTCAAGAGTAGGTACATCATAGCCACTTACATCATATTTTCCATTGTTTCTCAAATTTAATTAATCATCCTCAATTATACGCACTAATTTTCCTAAGGTTATTTTTCTATAAATCCTTGAAAAGTACCCACTTTCCAAAGGTTTTAAGTTCACCTGTTTTCTACAGGCATTATAAAGTGGTGTTAGAAATCAGGGAAGCTGTTTGTGCGAGTAAAAGAAGGCTTAGTGAGATTTTTCTAGGGGAATTTTACAGCCTTACACACATGACAAAATTGTTGGGAACTAAAGTAAAATATATGTAGACACGGTTATAGGATGACTGAGGAGGAGTGCCAATGAGCCATGTTTCTTCCTCCCCTCCCTTCTACCTGCCAGCCTCAAGGAAATAATTGTAGTAATGTAGTGCCAAGAGATAAACTGCCTGGCTATCAATACTTTCAGCTAGAGCTGATTAGCTGTCTCTGCTGACTCATGTAATAGCGAGCAGCTGGCTAATAATCATAGCATATTTAATTACATATGTGCTATTATTTGACATCATGTTGCTATTAAAAAAAAGAAGAGTCACCCAGCCTTGTGGCTCCATCACTGTATGCATGAACACATAATTCATAGTCTTTCATAGGTTGCATAGCTGTAGATTGAACTTACGAGCATTGCTTGATGCTTCCATGGTACTAATTTTTATATTGGAATCTTGAAACAAGTTATTAATTTCACTCTCAGTTACATATAATGTGCATAGCTCACAGAAATTTGCTGTCACACCTGATGTATTCTTGGGCCCTTCCGAAATATTCCTGTTCCTTCAGCAAACCCTCATAGCTGCAAAAAAATACTGTGGCATTAGCCGTAAGCTCACTAGCCAACTAAAATTCACTCTTTGTAGCAACGAGTCCATCTGCTTTCACTTATTGTTATTATTATTATTACACAACAATAGGAAAACCTTAAGTTAATCACCTTCTATTGCAGTATGACAGCTGTGAGATGCAAGTTGTACACCACACTGTGCACAACAGGTACACTGACTGGATTGTGGTGTGACTAACAGAGGGGATTTTTTAAGCACTTTCACTCAGTATACTGCTATCCCATGTGCCTGTCAACACAGTCAACTGTGTGTGTGTATGTGTGTGCAGATGATGCAGTGATCGTGCTAGTTTTGTCTCTATGTACCTGGTATAGTGTCACAATGGCCACTAGCAAAGTATTGTGCACAGCTTCTTCCTCTTCTGGTGTGAATGATCAAGGTGATAGTCTTGGGCAAATGGTTACAGTCATATTTCCCCAGCAGGTAGCAGCACTTCAAGGGTTACACGTGGGTCAGCACATTCTAATACATCAGCCATGGTGAGAGAGTTGTGTGTATGTATGTGCGTGTGTATGTGTGTGTGTGTGTGTGTGTGTGTAATTTTAATGTAATTTATAGTCATTATTTTAGTACGGCTAATCGCAGGCTCAGTTTTGTGTGATTTGGTGTCTGACTAAAACACGGACCGGACCGGACTAAATTCGCGAAAAGCTTGCGCACAGTGAGCGCGCATGCCCGGACTTCGTGTAAACTAGTCTCTCCACGTCCAGCTTATTGACCCTGCTTCTTATTTGGTGGCAATGAGTGGAAGAGAAATATCTGTTACTTGGCATCTAGAGTAATCTCTTTTTCCAGCTAGCTCTGTGCACAACAGATTCATTACAGAAAGGTCACTAAAAATAAGGGGAAATATATTACGTCTATGGAATTTTGAAAGGAGAGTTTATTTCTCTTTACCAACAATGGAGTGATATGATCTAAATCAGGCTATTATGCCCATAACCACATTCTTTTATTAACAAATTCAAACTATATTATAAATTACACAGGACACATTAAATTAAAGGAAAAACACATTTTTTCTTTTTACTCTGTGTCATATTAGTGTAATAATCTGAAGTCCTGCTTTTCCGGATCGCTTCCATCAGAAAAACAAAACAAAAAAAAACTAAGAACAGAAACCTGCCTCGGTGTCTATGTCCTTGGGCTATAAACCAATAAGAATTGGTTCGTACTGCAATTCACAAACCCTTGCAACTTGGGCTTCACCCTCGTGTCTTGGGATTTGTAATCACATACAAACTCAATATTGGTTATAACTTACACATAGTACTGGTAGCACAGCAGGGTATTCAATAAATTTAGATCATGTTGAACCACTGTATCTGTTAAGACATGAGTCGGTTAAAACAGTATGAGTGTGTCTAATTTTTTTTGACAGTCATTTAAAAACTTCACAAAAAAATTAGAAACTGCAATGTATTTTCTGTAATTTTTTTTAATGTAAAGTGCTTTACAGAGACAAAAAAATGTGTTTGTGTTGTGTAGCTTGATAAGGATTGTACAATAAACTTGACCATAAATTAGTCATACCCCCCATGATAGCAGTAGTATAGTCTTAGTGTTTGCTGTTAGCTCTTGCAACGATACGATGCAGCAAGATGTAAGGACGCAAATGCATGTAAATTAAAGCTCCATGTACTTGCATTGTGCACTTATTTCAGTTCAAATTCTAGGAACAGTGACATTATTTCTCAAAGGTGACAAGGCAACACATTTGTCAGAGTGATTTAACGTCTGATCTCAATACTCTGGCTCTGGTGTGACGCTGCCTGACATGGCTACCACCATAGCTGTCTCCACGAATGTCACGTCACTGTCAGCTTTGTCTGAATCCACATCATGTGGTTGAACTTTGACACAAAGAACTGCATTCGTGGCTTCTCTGGTGGACTTTTCTTGATGCAGCATCGTGTGGTGTTTATTGTGGCATGTTCGGCAGGTGTACTTGGAGGGACAGTGCGTGGTAGCCATGTCCTTCTCCTAGACAGTTAGTACACTATCGCTTCTCCCAAACAAACTTGTTTCTTTTGTCTATGTCATAGTGGGCGAAGGGTTGACACCGAACTAATTTGTGCTTGTCTGTGCACAGAGGGCACTTGATAACTGGCGGCAATTGATTGCTTGCTCTTGGCTGAGCTGTTGGCTGGTGATGTGGAAGTGTTTCCAGAGGCGTCTGGTGCCATTTGTTTGACAAGTTTTCTGATGTATTCCTCAGCATCTTCCACTTCTTCAGGGGTCACTGTGGTCGTACTCTCTGTGGTGATATACTAACACAATGTAAACAGCAAGACTTCTGGAGGGTACGCTTACTGTCTACTATATCCTACTATATTCGGCAGGAAGTCTAAATATCGGGTTAAGTTTTAATTAACAATATTATTGGTTGTAAGAACGAGAAAATTTGCTATTATAATTATTTCAGCCGAGAATGACTGAATCATTAACATAGTAATTATGCCACATCCTCATTCTGTTATGCCTTGCAGATAAATCATCTAAGGTACTTGGAAATGATTTGTATTAGAATTGTGGGTAGGGGTATGGAGCTATGCTACATGTGTATAGGCTAAAATACAAATAGAACAAAAACAAAAATAAAATAAAAACAGTCAACAGCGTAGACTAATATATTATTTTGATCACTGCAAAAGATAATTGGTGAGTGAACCACTATAAGGGATGTTTATGTCAATTATTTCAGCTGTCAATTATTTAAGCTTTTTATTCGGCTGTAAACTATAATCACTTAAATGACAACACAATGAAGAGGATGGCTGCAACTGCAGGATTGTCTGGGAAGAAAACAAACCATTCAGCAAGAAAAACTATCTCACAAAACATAATATACCAGAAACTCAAATTATTCAATTAACTGGACATAAAAATCTGCCAAGTCTCAACAATTATAAAAAGGCCTCACTAGAACAACAAAGGGGTCAGAGTACATTGTCAGGCTGGTTAGGGTATGGCCTGACCACTTTTTTGGGATGACATTACATATTCATGGAGAGAAAAACAGACTTTGGAGTCATGTTTATAAACACTTTCATTGCAAACAATGATCACATAAGAAAGATTATGTGTTATTGTTACTTGCAGTGTAATTCTTTGTCATTTGATTAAAACACATGTCCAGTTAAAAGTGGCACATTTCATTACATATCTTTGTGTACTGGCCACACCCATGACCACACTTTTTCTTGGCCTGACCACTAAAATGGATCTTTCTCCAGCTCTGTATGTCTTGAGCTCATACAGGTAGCCTGAGCCTTCAATTTCTAGTATTTCATCAAGTGATACTGCAAATCAAGACTTGACGACTCAGTCCCTGCTTGCTGGACCAACACTCACTGGTTATCAATCAACATTGGCTTCCCTACAGCAACACAGATTCCAAGTTTCATAATGTCCATAGCATCTAAAGACACGCAATAATAATAGTGATAATTCACTAATAGATAAAAAAAATAACACATATAGATATGTCGAAATGATGTATTTTTATTTACTATGAAAAATTTATTATGAAAACAGAAAATTGGAATTAACCCCAAGGGGATGCAATAACACTTTTAGAATGCCAAAGGGGATAAAATATTGGGGTAGTTTGATTTGTATTAATCTCTATGGGAGTACCTGAGTTCAGTACATGATAATAATAATTATTGTTACTATAATTGTGGGACTGCCCACAAGAGGATGAAGAATAAAGAGATATCATATCACACATTGCATAATCACACCTGTAACTTACCTAACTGTTCTCTTAGCTAGTGTGTTCTCACCTAATGAGCACAGTCAGTGCCTCGTTTCTTTTTATGTTACACTTGTGGATGGACGGCCATATAATATTTAACTATCCCATCATATCTTCAATAAGTCTTTGGTTGTAGTTACCTTCACACATCTCATGCATGCTATTAATTAATTGCTCCTTTATATACATCTGAGCATTGGAGGAGTATTTGATTTAGTTACTGCTGAGGGTGCAGCATCAGCTATAATATAGATCGACTCTGGTGGCAGTTATGCATTTCTGAGGGCAGTCTGAGTAGCTATAAAGCCTACATCCTCAAAACTCAAAGGTGCCCCACAATTTTATTATTATCGTTATTATTTTATTGTTGTTATCATTTTTATTATTATTTTTAATTTTATTATGGCAATGGTAACAACAATAATTATATGATAATATGCAATACAATAATGGAATGCTAGTAAATAACGGCAAGTATACAAAAATGTTATGTTGATGCTGACAACAATAAACGAATGCTGTTTGGTAAGTAATAAATCTTTCTCTTCAACTTATTGACACTGAAGGAGAACACAAGAAGTACTATAGCTCTATTATAGACAAATTTGACATGGAGTCCAGGCATGCGCGCTCGCCGTGCGCGAATGTTTCGCGAATTGTTGGTCCGTAGGTCTGGTCCGGTCCGTGTTATAGTCAGACCCTGTGATTTGCCTTATAGCAGCTGGAGATATGATACTTCCTAGCCAATCTTTCAGTACTCAGGATTAAGTGGATATACATATGTTTGCGTTTTAGATTATTATTTAATAGTTGCTACTGTTTTCTTTCACCAGTGTTATGACACCTGCACAGTCCGTAGTGAATGGTATGGGTGGGTTCTCCTAATTGTGTATGTAGTAGTAGTAGTAGTAGTAGTAGTAGTAGTAGTAGTGAACATGTTAACCTAGCAAAGGATAGGTTATTGTGGATTAGTATAGAATAGACCATAGACCTAGCTAAGGATATGTAGGTTACTGTGGATTAATAGATCATAGACCTAGATTAGTAGACAATAGACCTAGCAAAGGATGGATTAGTAGACATAGACCCAAGTTACTTATAGCCTCACTGGGACATTTGTTTGTAAGGTTATGGTTGTGGTTGTGTTGTTTATTTGTTGTCAGGACCAGAGTTAAGATTTCATCAGGCGATGTTTTGATGTGTATGCATTTCTCGCAATATGTTGGGGATTATTCGCTTCCCATAAAGGGGTGTGGTGAGTCATCATTGGAGGGTGGTCAAAATACTACAGTGTCACGGCAACGTTGCCATGTTCCATCACAGTTTCCTGCTAAGGTAAAATATGTTATTGAATTCATAATATTACTTATTATATACACATCATGGTTCGTACATGAGTTCTAAGATGAGTTAGGTATAGGTAGTGTCATAGTTGTCTGCTCCAACATTGTATGTAGACATTCAAAAGCATGCCTCTGTAGTCTTCATCAAACATGTGTATTCACGTACACCACCCTTTTACTGCTGAAGCTGCCAAAAATAGTAGAATTGTTCTAATAATAGAATAGCTGGGCTTGTTGGAGTCCAGGTATGTGAAGACTGGAAATTGGAAGGTTATGCTTAGGTTTCATAAATAAGGTCTAGAATCTCACTTTCAAAAAACCTTTGCCAATTTCACTATGACTGTTTCCTATTATATCTTTTCCTGTTCATGTGGGCACTACTAGTTGTAGTATCGGTATTGTCACAGAATGGTTTGGATATCAGTTATCTTTGAAAACTACTTTATGTTTACATTAATTATATCTTCTTATTAGCCAACATAAGGTTGTACATTTACATTTCATTTTCATGTATGTTTGTGGTCTGCATTAAAGCATTAGTGCTGGATAGATCCTTGGTATAATCATTCAATCTCGAACTGACAGTTAAAATCTGGTAAAGGTGTTTCAAATTTACTGAAATGATGCGCGTCAATAGCACACTATAATATAGCACCTTGCCATTTCTGAAATGTACCAAGTCAATTTAACTGAAAAGAAAATATTCACTGCTCAAACGAACCACTCAGTCATGTCTAGTAGAAACACCATCGCTAGAGGATTATTGGTGAGAATGCCAAAGTTAAAGTGGCCCAGTTGTCATGATCCTGCTCATTCACAAGTTGTTTTCTACCAACAGGGTTTCATACAGACTATGAGAGCCCAAGATTCCTTCCTCCACCCCCCTCCTCCCCCCCTAAATTTTGTTGGAATTCCATGTTATTGTAAACCTGCAAGAAGAATTAGTTTGAGACCTGCGATAAATACTCTTAAAATGCGGTGGAAGAAGCATTGTTGCATTGGCCATCAGTGCTTAATACAGAGAGGACTGAGTTAACCCCCTCCCCAAGTGAAGCTTCTCTCAAAGTAATCATTCCACCTTCTAACACTGATGTTTCCCCTCCGCTGTAATCAAATTCCTGTATCAAACCCTTGTCAGGCAAAACAGATCATTCCTGATAAACTATCTGTGTTATCGCTAGCTCGTTTTAATCTATACAACTTTAGAATAAAACATTGATACCTTTCAAAATACAAAATAAAATAAATTTGATCAATACTGGAACTGTAGGTAACCAGTTGTCTGAGAATATGTACTCATGATGAGTAGAGATTTTGGATGCTATGGATCTTGTTTATAAAGGGAATAGATATATTTATAGCCCGTTACCTGAGCAACCGCGCTTGTCGTCGAGTACTATATATCTTATATAGTCCCCGGTATTCCCATACGAAAATGTGTTAGAGGGGAAAAGTTGATATAGTTCATAGAATCCACTAAAAAGTAATGGGAAAATGACTGGAGAGAGCTATAAATAGAGCTACAGTATTAGTTATCAACGGGCTTAAAGTAGTTATAAACCAATAAAAATTGGTTTGTATTGCGATTCACAAACCCAGGCCACTCATTCACCCTCATGTCTCGGGATTTGTAAAACACATACTAACCTCAATATTGGTTTATAACTATTACTTATATATATATAATTATATAATTATATATATATATATATATATAATACTTATAGCACGAGTCAGAGTACAATATGGGAAAATATTTTACGAGCACGCAAAATATTTTCACGAGCCAAAGGCGAGTGAAAATGTGGCGTGAGAGTAAAATATCATTCCCATATTGTACGACGAGTGTGATAAGTGATTTATTGCTTCTTTGAAATTTTTCTCAACCGGTTACAATACAATTTTCATTGATTTTACTCGCTACGCGCGCGCTACAAGTAGCGTACAATATAAACCGTACAATATGGGAGAATACAGAACGCTCGCGTGATGCGGAAATATTCAAGTAAAAATATCAAAGCTGCAATAAATATATATATTGAAACTATGCCAATGCTTTCTTTCATGGTCTCCAGCCAACTTGGTTATGTCCAAGACTAGAAGAGCAGCAACTTCATCAAAATGGCCAGCCAGTGCATACTGTGGGTGAAATTCTTCCAACCAATCAGCCTGAGGGTAGCTTGTTAGGCGCCATTGCTCTCAGTAAAGATGCTCAGTATCACCTTGGTGACATCTATGCCAGACTGATACATGCGTATAGGCAGAAGGAGCATTGTGACTCACGTTGCCAGGTCAACTATCACACTTCGCCCACTCCATGGAGGTATGCATGTCTATTCCATAAATGTGTGTTGTTTCATTATAGTAGCTATTGGGTCAGTAAATTTCTTTAAGTGCTATTTGATAAAAGACATTTACTGGCAGTTACACATTTAATGCTATAAATTAGTGTTCATACGCACATGTACACATACCTAGTCATATAGATAATATGTCATACATTAACTCTGTCATACTCACACACTCACGCACACAATCTAATGTATGTAGTATGTATAATAGAATGTTGTTTCTTTTGTTTTTAGGTGGATATTATTGATAATGGATGACTGTGGACATTTTGCTGAGATTAGGATGCCTTTATTAAAAAATTCATCTCCTAGCTGGTAAGCTCTCATCCTCTTGCCATTAGCATGAAAATTATTAACTTACAGAGTGGATCAGATGTGTGAGTGTTCAATATAGGATTTAATGACTAAATTTTTTTGGACCAGCTGACATTATCTTCACTTCAACATGAGAATATACAGTTTGAAATGTACAAAAAATGGAGCACTACCTTGAACCAGGCTTGTCCCTTGAACCAGGCTTCTCCCTTTGCCTATCTCCTCGATTTCACAAGTCCACTCATTTTAAATTGCGGCTGTATGTGCCTTCTAAAATAGAATGAGCATTATTCATTTTTATTTCTTTAAATTAGGAAAATACTGATGGACAGCTCTGCTGAAGGCAAACAGGTGATATTTACGAATCTAAGAGTTGTGAAGATGCACTCTAAAGAGAGGTAAGGTGATATCTTGACCCATTTAGTAGCCATACAGTACATGTGTTTTTGTGCCAGTGCAGTATTTAGTTGCAAGTCAGTGTTGTTTGTGCTTGGTTCCACTCTGACCCGGGCGTTGCCCCGGTGACCAATCGTGTGAGGTGTTGTGTTATTATTAGAGCACGTTTAATATCCTGTGGTTTCAAGTTATTGATAGTTCATGGCATAAGAAGTCTTTATGTGGCACGGATGCAATAATTTGTGTTGTAATAATGTGTATCTGTGGAATTGCTGTTTAGAATAGTTTGTGACTTGCAATATGAAGCAACCAGACATAACTCTCAATTTTTAGTTTCACTTTATCCCAATAAAGAGTTGTTGTTGTTTGTGTCCCTCCCAAAATTAAATTGACTGTGAGGGAATGAACAGATATTGGAATTTATTCATTTGAGCGGATCAAATATTTTTGTCCATGCCCAAGTGCCCGGTACTCCTAGAGAAATTTCCGTAATTAGAGTCTTACGTAATTTTAGAGACCTTTCTTGCTCACCTGCTAGGGTTGCTGTAGATTCAGGTTTGGGAGTGTTCATTTTATGCCTCATATAATTTGAGGTGGTTGCTAATGGAACAATTTAAATTCCATGACTCCACTAATTTTATTAGCAAAAATGTAGTTTTGAGAGCTTACTGGACCTGCACACTACAGCATCTATGCCTACGTATATTGTGGTAGTTCTGAATGTAATCAGCAGCACACATAGTAGTAGTCAATGACAACATGAATGTAAGTTCACATCAGTTATAGTAATCCTGTACAAATCTGACAATCTCTATCAATCCTGTGAGCTGACTAACCTCTTATGAAATTTGCCCCTAATTCAAAGGATGGTTGGAGTGGTACTAACCCACTCCTAAAATAAAATGTTAAATTAAAGTTTTATTTTTAGAACTGAAAAATATGGCGAAACTTATAGCCATGTTGTGGGTGTGGCTAATTACAACTGTAGACCAAGTCAGCTAGGGAAAAAAGGATTATGCAAAGTACTCGAAATAAACAAAGATGAATACTACAGGTGTAGTGCTTAGTTTATAAGGACTTACGGCAACAACTTTCATACACGCAAACACACATACAGATATGATAAAATGAAGCTCCAAATGATGTGAACCCTCAGAGCTATTATACACTAGCTACACACACACACACACACACACACACACACACATACTACGTATCATTTCTCTGACCAAAAGATATCTACTTAATCAGGAAACTATATAGCTCATTTAATGATATAAATGGTCATAGCTAAACATGCGAGGGACATATGTACACCAGATACATCTCGTGTAGAAAAAAAAATCATTTACTCACATGATTATGACGTGATGATAGGGGTGTTACCCATAAAGGTTAGTACCTATGCTGAGTTTACTGCTGTGCATTGGTTTGGTTTGGTTTTTGTTTTAAAATCAGCCCAAAATTTAAAAAAGTAGCATAATAAAATATTTTAAATCATCTTTCTGAGTAAGTTCATACTTAATTCAATTATTGTCAGTAATTTTCAAAATCAGAGTGTGACAGTTAGACAAACAGACAGGGTGATCTTTGCTCATGTGATTACGACATGACAATAGGGGTGTTTATTTTTTCTCTTAGTGTGCTGTTTAGGCGAATACATGCTAGGAGATGCAGAGTCACCGTGTGAGACACTTGCTAATAATAATACCACTTGAAATGTTTTTTTTTAAATTTGAATAAAGTAGTAAATATTGGATATATAATTTTCCATTAATTAGTTCACTCAATAAAAATGTAATACTAATTTTGAAGTGTTGATAACAATATGAATTGTTTGAAAAATATCTTAAAATGAAATAGGTGCACTTGCCATTTAAACTGAATCATACCACTAATTCTCAATGGCTGTTTGATATATACTATATTGGCATAGGACACCTCATTTGTTCGACTTTCTTTCATCATTAAAAAATCAAGTAAGTGTTGTTGTTTTTTAATAAATAATTATTTTATGTGTTTTTTTATGGCAGGATCCCAATAAAATTGTTTGTCACCTCTTAGACTGGAGTCTGTTTTCAGATTTCCGATTACTTGACGATTCTGATTCTGCACCTATGGCATCCATGAGAAAAGAAACAGCTCAATTTATGGAGGAAGTAAAAATGAGAAGCGATACAAGAGTAACATTTGATGCTAGAATTATTAGATTCCAGCCTGAGGCAAGCAAGTACAATGACAAATCATTGCTGTATAAATTTAGATTAGTAAATTCCAATTAAAGTGTCCAGATTTAATTAAATAAATTATAAATGAGATCCAATTCATACATGGTTAGTATGTATGTTTTATCTCTCTCTCTCTCTCTCTCTCTAGGTTTTAAGAGATTTAGAATATGAAGCACACAGATACAATAACTGTGGTCATTATCTGACTGTCTCCAGTACTCATGCAGTTGTCAGCAACATTTTCAACAAGTGCAGTACAATGGACAGAACATTGTGGAAAGAATTGTCTCAGCATAATGAAAAAGCTTATGAAGTAATTATTTACTTGTCTCCTTCCTTTGTTACTGATAGATTGGAGTCAATACTGGATAGTGGCAAAGAGCCAATAGTTGCTCTAAAAGATGTTGCATTTCAAGTTACCAGTGGTAAGATATTAACATTTATGATACTAATGTTTATGCATATAAAGTATGTATATATATACAGGTGAAACTTCTGGCTTAAAAATGGATGTTTTTTCTTCAATTTTACCTCTTTAAACTGCTCAGTAAATTTTAATTAGATTTCAAGATTTTATTGCAATTACCAAGGTATGGATTTCTATATAATATTGATTGTATTCTTCAGGAAAAAAATAAGAAACGGGCGAATTGGATTTAGCATTATTCTACAGTGAAGATATTCTGATGTCTGAAAAATAATTTGTATTTTTCACTATATTTGGGAAATTTTATTAGGCAACATGCTTTATCATACTAACTGAAATTTACTTGTTCAATGCTTTTTCTCCTTTTTATCTATTTTTCCTTTTCAACCCATTTATGTGAGAGAATTTTCACTACGTATTAGCTATGTTTTATGAAATGATTGGGAAGATTAATTGCTGCACTGCAACAGGTACTGATTTTTATGAAGTGCTATTCCTATTTTAATGTTTTTTCTTGTCCAAAATCATTCCCAAATAAGTGGTAGCTATTAGTATAAAAGTTGTCATGAGCAGATGTCCAATGAAAACATTTGAACTAACTTCTGCTATAAAATTAGCTATCTACAGTGGTGGAGTTAGAAGAAGAAAATGTGCACATCAATCATCACGGTTATGTTACTCCTAGTAAATGTCATTTCAGTGCAATCTGCACAGAAATGCATGTACAATGAATGGTTGTTAAGTGAGTGTGAGGTCAACACTACCAACTGCAATGTGACCAACGCGATAGGAATGTGCAGCACTTGTGATCCTGAGAGCTGCACCGCTTACTATGGGATGTGTCACCATGGTTGGAATCAGGACATGATCATAGAAAGCTCTAAAGGCTACATCTTGGAAGTGACATCATGTGAAGACTTGACAAATAAGACTTGCGGCCCATTAAATCGTGAAGGAATTCTGTGTAATAAATGCCTGCCTGGATTTGGACCATCACCATATGTCCCTAGTTTCAGCTGCTTCAGTTGTTTGGATGAGTATAAAGTGGGGCTATGGTTACTCTACTGGTCGTTAGAGCTTGTTCCTTTAATGACCTTTTACCTTCTAGTTATATTGTTCAACATTCAGTTCACTTCTCCGCCTTATACTTCTTATATTTTATTTTGTCAGTTATTTGGTCATGTCCTTTACAGCAATACTTATATTAATCTCTACCTCAGGGCTTATGCCAATAAGCATCTTGTCGACGTGGTGTTTACTCTTTTAAATATTTGGAATTTAGACTTCCTTAGATTTATTGTGCCACCATTTTGTGTTAGCAGCTCCCTTTCAGATAAAGATGTCCTGATTTTGAAACTTATTCCTGCAACATTTCCTTGCTTGTTTGTGCTGATCACGTATATTGGAATTGAGTTGCATGCAAGAAACTTTGCTCCAGTTGTTTACTTATGGAAGCCATTTCGTATTCTTTCAAAATTTCGGCGTTCTTGGGATCCTAAATCTTCCATACTTGCAAGTTTTACTACTTTTCTGATGATCTCGTTTTCCAGAGTCCAGTTTATTGCTTACGAGTTGTATTTCCCAATTCATTATACAGAGAATGATGTAGAATATCAGATAAGCCTGTACAACTTCAAGATTAAAGAAAAAAATGACATAAAGTATATACAAAAACTTTTTTCTACTTCCTATTTTCTTCCAATAGCAATTATATCTGTTATACTATACAGTCCACTTGTTGTGATTATTTTGTATTCGACAAAAAAAATTCAAAGGCTCTTCTCTCGCACCCGATTTTGCATTTACAACATCATCTCTGTACTGGCAGATGCTTTTCAAGGACACTATAAAAATGGAACCAATGGAACACGAGATTATAGACTTGCTTTCATTTGCAACTTCTTTGTTAGTATTATATACAGTGTGACATTGTGTCTATATAATTCTAGGCTTGAGAAACCCAAGGAATTTGCATCAGTGATGATTTTCTGTTTGCTGATAGTGTCCTTGTTTTACGCCATTGTTCAACCTTGTAAGAAAGTCTACATGAATGTGACTGAAAGTCTAGTTTATGCTTTAGGTGCTTTGGTGA
>WLWD01005595.1_pt1 | contig 15084 bp, 10 predicted proteins | sample 6712731 | NCBI WGS metagenome assembly WLWD01 (sample SAMN12718690, study PRJNA576275) | sponge metagenome | isolation source: marine sponge | host: Mycale hentscheli | place: New Zealand: South Island, Marlborough, Capsize Point | collected 2014-11-01
CCTTCAAATATGTCTATCTCCCCTGTTTGTTCTCAATTAGCAGAGTTTCTTAAAATTCCACATGTACCAGTTCCACAAAAGAAGACTAAAACTGGACAAGCATGTGTTTTAACCAGTTGGCAGAGGCGTCGAATACAACTTGAAGTTTTGTGGTCGTGCTAGAACTCTTCACCACACCGTGAGCAGGGAGGTAAAAGGATTCACACTCAGTCATGTATAGGAACTGCTTCAGCATGTCCAAGAAGTTCGTACTCGCACAGAGCCTTCTCAAAATCTGCGTAGTTACCTCGTTTTTCAAGAGAACGGCGGTTCTGAATGTAGCGTCGGAGAGCTTGGTCTCTGGAACAACCTAAAGCAATAGAAGTATTACGTTTTGGTAACTGTACTACATACCTTCCATCCACATCTCGAGAATAAAATTTCTGGAAATGATCCACAGCTTGTTGGTCTTCATCAATAAGGGCAAAATAACTCTCGGGTGCTTGTTCCACTCGGAATGCTCTTAATAAATCATCCACACTACTCTCTTTAGCTGAGTCACACAAATGTACACGGTCAGTTTTAGGCTCGGAGAGGACTTTTCCCCTAAGAGTCCAGCCGAATATAGTCTCACAGGCATGAGTCATCCGATTTGTTGAAGTAGCATGGCCTTGAAGAAGTGAAGATGCTATTGATATCAGAACAAACTTATGTGAACTGTTTTCTCGTGCTCAGATAGTTCTACCCAAGTGGAAGTCTAATTCCCAATCTCTTCTTCATACTATTCCAAAGAGATTGCGAGAAGAAGAATCTACTCAACTTATTTCTCCACCAGACCAGTGTTTGAAAACACTTGAAATTCATTGGAATACTCGCACTGATTGTTTCCACATAGCAACACCGACGCTAACTTCTGACGACCATCCGACCAAACGGAAGATAGCTTCAGACGTAGCAAAAACTTTCGACCTTCTATGGTGGTTCTCTCCCAGCATTATTGTCACAAAAAATACTCTTTCAAAAGCTGTGGAAGGAAAATCTTGGTTGGGATGAGCCAGTGCCTGAACAACTAGCTCAGGAATGGGAACTCTGGAAAAAAACCTCTTATTACTGAACATTCAATTCCAAGATATCATCACACGATTGGAAAGAAGGTTTGGAGTCTCCAACTCCACGTATTCTCAGATGCATCAGATGTAGCTTATGCTGGAATGGTGTATCTCAGGACTGTGTACGATAATACTGACGTATCAATCACTCTACTGTATTCTAAGACGCGAGTTGCTCCTCTCTCAAAGTCAACGACTCCGCGTTTAGAGCTCTGCGGTGCTCAGTTACTCAGTAAACTTCTAGTTCACGTGGCGGCTACGGCCCTGGAAATTCCATTATCGAATATTTATGCTTGGAGTGATTCTACGATTGTGCTCGGCTGGTTGTCAACTTCACCTTCCCGTTTGAAATCTTACGTTTACAACCGAGTTGTGGACACTCTACTGAAAGAATTCCTGCGGCTCAATGGAGACACGTGCCCACTAACTGCAACCCTGCAAATGTTGCTTCAAGGGGAATTGAAACAGCTAAACTTATCTGTATGGTGGCAAGGACCCTCTTGGTTACTTTCGTCATCCTCTGAATGGCCATGCAATACGGATTGGAAAGTAAAAAGAGACTTGATAGAGTTAAAACCTGCTGTTCACCTAGCTCTGCTTCCTTATGAAGATTTCTCTGAGAGATTTTCTGGCTATAGAATTATGCATAGAGTGTTAACCTGGTGTTATCGTTTTATTTGTAATTGTAGTAAGCACAGTTCTGATCGAGATCTTTCCCCTGATCTAGCACTAAATGAACTGGATGATACAGAGACTCGCCTCCTGAAGCTCAGTCAGGATAGAAGTTTCAAACCTGAGAAGACTGCACTCTGTCATGCTCGTGAAGTTCCACGTCAAAGCTCTCTCTCTAGTCTCAGGCCGTTTTTGGATTCAAATGGACTTCTACGGGTTGGAGGAAGGCTGGAGAATTCGGAACTGACTCAAGATAAAAAACATCCAATCATTTTACACCATTCTGACAGACTTTCAAAGTTGTTAGCAAGGCAAGCTCATCTATCTAACATGCATGCAGGCCCTCAAACACTTCTTGCAATATTGTCCTTGCGATATCATATTATAGGATTTAAAAGTTTAGTGAAAGATATTTCTAACCAATGTGTATCTTGCAAGAAAGCTTATGCCAAGACTAACTCACAGGTTATGGGTCAACTGCCAGTCAATAGAGTCACACCCACTTCAGCCTTTCATCATACTGGAGTAGATTTTGCCGGCCCAATGATAATGAAGAGAGGATACACACGCAACCGCACACTAGTGAAAGTATATGTCTGTGTATTTGTTTGTATGGCGACTAAAGCTGTACATTTGGAAATGGTAACAGATTTGACATCCGAGGCATTCTTAGCTGCTCTTCGTCATTTTATTGGACGCCGAGGATGTCCAGAAACTCTAGCCACGGATAATGGCTCCAATTTTGTAGGAGCTCAAAAAGAACTAGGTGACTTGTATACCTTTCTCAATTCTACTGCTACGCGGAGATCGACCAATTTATTCTGTACAACTCACCATATCAAGTGGACACATACTCCAGCAAGATCACCTCACTTTGGTGGATTGTGGGACGCAGCCGTTAAAAGCATGAAGTTTCTTTTGTTCAAAACTGTAAAGCCTCACCAATTGTTTGAACACGAACTAAATACCATCTTAGTCGAGATTGAAGCCACACTGAACAGTCGCCCACTCATTCCATTGAACTCGGGTCCAAACGATGGTCTTGAGGTATTGACGCCTGGTCATTTTCTTATCGGTAAAGCTCTCAAAGCTGTTCCTGTTGAGTCACACTTGCATTCAAAAATTAGTTGCTTAAAGCATTGGAATCTCTGCCAAAGAATGTGTGCTGATTTCTGGACTCGCTGGTCGAATGAATACCTGTGCACTTTACAGAGATTAAACAAGTGGCGTCGATCTGAACGATCAGTGAAAGTTGGAGATTTAGTACTACTCAAAGACATGGATTTATTTGTACGTTCCTGGCCATAAGGACGAATTGTTAAAGTATACCCTGGTGCTGATGGTTATGTAAGAGCTGCAACGATAAAAACTGAAAAGGGAACCTATACTCGATCCATAACAAAAATAGTACTGCTGCTACCAGAAGGAGAACTAACTTCGTCTCCTGCCCCTGGCCCCCCAGTATGTTCGGACCAGTCCCTCCAAGAGTTACATCATGAAACCTAGCCCCTTCACTTGGCTAACTTTAACTTTTTATTACATATCGTATTTCAACATTTATTTTATTTTATATTACTACGCATACACTCGTACTCCGTTCCGACTTCGAACATCAACGAATTGCATTTAATTACCATTGTTACTCGTATTACTCTTAGTTACGTTTAATTCTCACTTCTTCTTATATCTCATAATCTTTGCTCTACAATTGTATTCTATATTATAATAAAAGTAAACCTACACTCTCGGAGTTATTACTAATAACTTGTTAGTTTACTCCAGAACAGTAGTCTAGTGGACAACGTATTTTCAAGTAAATACTGTTGCGCAAGGCTTATAACCATGACAAAGAGGCATTGACTTACCACCGCCACTAACTCGAATAGAAATGGAAGTCCCTTAAGTTTTCAAGTTTTAACTGCACCCGCAAAAGAATTCAAAACGGTAAACAATTCAATTTCTATCACGGGTACTGATCGATAAACCAGAGGATTCTGTTTAGTGCAATTTGGGACGGGTTCGACCACATAACTAACACAAAAATGAGAGGGTCAAAGTACAAAATGACATACGTACGTCCAAACATATATACAAATAAATAAATAAACTATAGTGGTGTGCTTGAGCACAAATGGCGAGCGAGCCTGATAGTTAGGTAACATAAAATGTTACTAGCTATGTTTTAGCTTACTTCATGCAAACACTATAATAGCAGTTATGACATTTGATTTCAGCAAACAAATACAAAATCACTCTCTTACCTTATTAATGGTAACTTTTGTAGTATCAAACATCAACCATTCTGATAGTCTCAATCACCAGTAACTCTTGAACAAGCTCTCAGCTACGATAAAAAATAAACCAGTGTTATTATTTGTAATTTTAGCCAACAAATATGGAATTACTACTTACATCATTCTTGAGTATTGATAACTTCTGTAGTATCAAATTGAAGTTACTTTGACCATCTGAATTACCTTGAATTCTTGACAACAAGCTCTTACCTACAAAAACAAAAGACAATCAATTTTAGCACCACACAAATAACAACTTACTTTCTTACCTCATTTTCTTGAGCAGTGGTAACTTTTGTAGTACCAAATTTGAGCCAATCTGACTAATTGAATTTACCAGTCACTGTTGACTAGCTCTTTGAATTTACCAGTCACTGTTGACTAGCTCTTTAGCTACAAAAAAGAAAGGCCTGAGTTAATTTTGCATATTTAGCTAACAAATATGGAATTGCGTACTTATCTCAGCTTCCCTCGAGAAGTAGTAGCTTCCATAGCATTAATACTACGGAATTCTGACTACCAACGGCTCTTGACAACCAACAACCGGCACTCTCGTATCCCCCCATAAAACGGCGAAGTTTTGAAATTAAGTCTGGAAAAGGGTCTTCAATGCCATAGTAACCTGTCGAATCAACTTTGTGTGTCTTGAAAACAAGCGTTTTAGCAGGAATTTTCTCATACTTTGGAGCTTAAGTATAAAGTAAGGTTTGCTTAATGCTGTAGTTTCAGAATAAACTGGAGTCTAGCCTAAATAGCCGTGTTTTTAGGTGAAAAACGTTCCCCGCGCGCGCGTTTAAAGAGCATACGTACCATCCATACATACATACATATATATAACATATACCCGATTTTGCATTATCCACCCCTACTAGTGGTGTGCTTGAGCACAAATGGCGAGCGAGCCTGATAGTTAGGTAACATAAAGTGTTACTATTTTTAGCTTACTTCATGCAAGCTATAATAACAGTTAGTTATGAAATTTTATTTCAGCAAACAAATACAAAATCACTCACTTACAACCATTCTGATAATCTCAATTACCAGTAACTCTTGAACAAGCTCTCAGCTACGATAAAAAATAAACCAGTGTTATTATTTGTAGTTTTAGCCAACATATATGGAATTACTACTTACCTCATTCTTGAGTATTGATAACTTCTGTAGTATCAAATTGAAGTTACTTTGACCATCTGAATTACCTTGAATTCTTGACAACAAGCTTTCACCTACAAAAACAAAAGACAATCAATTTTAGCACACAAATACAAAATTACTTTCTTACCTCATTTCCTTGAGCAGTGGTAACTTTTGTAGTACCAAATTTGAGTCATTCTGACTATTTGAATTTACCAGTCACTGTTGACAACAAGCTCTTAGCTATAAAAGAAAGGCCAGAGTTATTTTTGCATATTTAGCTAACAATAATATGGAATTACGTACTTACCTCAGCATCCCTGGAGTAGTAGCAGCTTCCTTAGCATTAATACTTTATGTGCTTACATACGCTTTTCAGAAGTAGTGATAGCTCTCTTAGCACTGACTACAGGTGGCTCTTGACAACTAACAAGACGCACTGTAAAAAAAGGCGAAGTTTTGAATATAAATATGGTAAAGGGTCTTCAATGCCATAGTAACCGGTCGAATCAACTTTTTGTTTCTTGAAAAGCAAGCATTTTCGCAGTAATTTTCTCACACTTTGGAGCTTAAGTATAAAGTAAGGCTTGCTTAATGCTGTAGTTTCAGAATAAACTGGGGTCAAGCCTAAAAAGCCGTGTTTTTTAAAGAAAAAAGTTCCCCGTGCGCGCGTTTACAGGGCATACGTACAATCCATACATACATACATATATACATATATACATATAACATATACCCGATTTTGCATTATCCACCCCTAATACTGTCTCGCTTGCTACGCTCGCTCGCCAATAATATCTGAAATCTCAATTGAACACGACTGAGAGTCAGCTCCGCTCGCTTCGCTCGCTCGCTGAATTACTATGTTTTAGCTTAGTTCATGCAAACACTATAATAGGAGTTATGACCTTTTATTTCAGCAAAAAAATACAAAATCACTCTCTTACCTGATTAATGGTAACTTTTGTAGTATCAAACATCTGCCATATATTACCAGTAACTCTTGAACAAGCTCTCAGCTAGGATAAAAAAATAAACCAGTGTTATTATTTGTTATTTTAGCCAACAAATATGGCAATAACTTACCTCAATTTCTTGAGTATTAATAACTTCTGTAATATCAAATTGAAGTTACTTTGACTATCTGAATTACCCTGAATTCTTGACAAGCTCTCAGCTACAAAAGCAAAAGACAATCAATTTTAGCACACAAATACAAAATTACTTTCTTACCTCATATTCTTGAGCAATGGTAACTTTTGTAGTACCAAATTTGAGCCATTCTGACTACAGTAGAACCTCCCTTATCCGGACTCCTAAGTTACGGGCACCTCCCTCTACCGGGCAGCTGCTATGTACCTTGTGGTTAGGTAAAGTATCCCAACTAGCAAATTTGACTGCTGCTTTTGGATAGGCAGTTGAGCTGGCAGCACTATTTTGAATGCATTCTGAGATATGGGCACCCTTAGAAACCAAGGTGCCCGGATAAGAGAGGTTCTACTGTATTTGAATATATCAGTCACTGTTGACAACAAGCTCTTAGCTACATAAAAGAAAGGCCAGAGCTATTTTCGCATATTTAGCTAACAAATATGGAATTACGTACTTACCTCAGCTTCCCTGAGTAATAAATAGTAGCTTCCTTAGCATTAATACTACCGCATTCTGACTACCAATGGCTCTTGACAACCAACAATCGGCACTCTGTATCCCCCCATAAAAGGGCGAAGTTTTGAAATTAAGTCTGGAAAAGGGTCTTTAATGCCATAGTAACCGGTCGAATCAACTTTTTGTTTCTTGAAAAGCAAGCGTTTTCGCAGGAATTTTCTCACACTTCTGAGCTTAAGTATAAAATAAGGCTTGCTTAATGCTGTAGTTTCAGTATAAACTGGGGTCAAGCCTAAAAAGCCGTGTTTTTGGAGAAAAAAGTTACCCGTGCGCGCGTTTAAGGGGCGTACGTACCATCCACACATACATACATATACACTAGTGGTGTGCTTGAGCACAAATGGCGAGCGAGCCTAAAAACTATACTATTTTTATTTGAATGATTTTGACTTCTAACACTGAAGATAAGGTCCAGTTTTTAAATTTCGCATACACGGTATGTGGTGAGACACGTAGAGACGAAAATAAAATAGCGCCGCCACCAGAGTTAGGAATGTGCAACAGGATTCTCAGCGATCAAACCGAGTTCCTTCAAACCCTCGACCCAAGCTAAAAAAGGAGTAGGTATCCCACAAATGCTTATACAATCCGAACTGAACTTTACAAGTTGGGTTGGCCAATATATATAAAACCAACCAGGAATTGTGTGTGATGAGAGCATACAAGGGTGGTGCATTAGAGTACATAGGAAGTAGCAATGGGAGTGAATAGGGTGAAATGTGAGATGCATGAATAGTGAATGGCAAGGTAGGCAATTATAGTTAATAATCTAATATGTTCCTGAAGGTGTTCCTGTAGTGAGCATGTGGGGAAGGGTATTTCACCACATATCCCCCCTTCTAAGATGACTGATGGTGGTCTTCTTCATCAGGCCATCCTTGTCTTGACAGCGAGTCAGGAATACAGTGATTTTTGCCTTGGACATACTCAATGGAGAAGTCATAGTCAGCCAGCTGCAAGCGCCATCTCCACAAGCGATTGTTGAGTTGACTTGAGGTGAAGAATGAGACAAGGGCCTTATGATCCGTCAGAACCTTGAACTGTCGTCCAACCAGATAGTAGGCAAATTTCTTAATGGAAGTGAGCATTGCGAGGGCTTCCAACTCAGTGATAGTGTATCTAGTCTCTCGAGGCTGGAGCTGTCTGCTACAAAAAGCTGCTGGCATCCACACATCTTTCCTAAAGACACAAAGAGCCCCTCCCACACCACGAGTGGAGGCATCACACAACACTTCAAAGGCATCACTATCACATGGTACAACCAAAACAGTAAATGCACAAATGCTAGAAATAACAGAATGAAAGGCATGATCAGTTTCAGTCGTCCAACACAATTTCTTAGGTTGTGAAGGTTTTGTCATACATGTGAGTGAACTACACAAATCAGAAAGATGAGGAATAAATTTACGATAATAATTTAATAATCCTAAAAATGAACGAAGTTGAGTTTGAGTTGTTGGTTGGGTAAAGTTCTTGAACTGTTCCACACGACACTCTGGGATTGACAATCGACCGTTACCAACCACAAAGCCAACGTATTTAAATGTCGTACAGCCCCACATACACTTTTCAGACTTCACAGTCAGATTGTTTTCCTTAAGCCGAATAAGGACAGTTTTCAACCAAGTTTTGCACATACTTTCTCAGTAGACAGCATCACAAAAGGAACAGGCACTGTGACCTCATTCAGCTTGCGATAGTCGCCCACTAAACGTACACTTCCATCCTTTTTCAGAACAGGAATAAGTGGGCTATTCCACTCAGACTGAGATGGTTCAATAAAATCAAGGTCCAATAATACAAGCAATTCACTTTTTACGGAAGGCTCAAGAGCTTTGGGTATAGCATATGATGGACCCCACACTGGAACATCAGTAGTAACACGGATATTAAAGGTAGTAGTTGAAGTTAGACCAGGTTTATTAGAAAAAACTGTTTTAGCAAATTCAGAGAACAACGTGTCAAGCTCTTGACACTGGGACTCAGATAGCTCGGGACCTTTCAAGGAATCTGGCACAAATGGCACATCAACAGAGTAATCACCATCACCATCAACCACCGTAACAATATGATGAATAGAATCGTTACTATCATGAAACTTCTTTAAATGGTTCAAATGAATAACCTTGGGAGGGATGAGATTTTCCTTTACAAGAAACAATTTTATAATTGGCATCATTCAATTTCGTAACAATCTTATATGGACCTTCCCAACTGACATAAAAACATGATTGCAAGCCTGGGATTTTACGCATAACTAATTCTCCTACTTCAAAGGATCGAAATTTTTGCCTGTCTGACTTTGCCCTCTTATTGGATTTGGCGTCATTCATTTTAGACTTCAAGGAATGAATGGTCATTGACATGTTGTGATGCAGTGACTCAATGAATGCATTAGCATTTACAGGAACATTGTCAGGATGAATCCAGTGTGATTTTAATGTGGAAAGAATATGTGGAGTGGGTTTCATAAAAACCAACTCAAAAGGGGTGTGACCATGCCTGGAGTGAGGCAAATTTTTCAGGAAGTACAAAACAAGGTCTAAAACCAATGGCCAGTCATGCTGATTAAAGATGGTCTTTCTTAATACAGCTTTGAGGGTTGAACGGAGCCTTTCAAGTTGGCCGTTACTCTCTGGGTGATAAGGAGAAGTGCGCAAACGGCAAATAGCAAATTTTCATATAGTTGTGACAAAACTCGAGACAGAAAATTAGATCCCTGATCTGATAAGATGGCTGAAGGTGGGCCAGTAAAAGAAAACAATTTTAACAAGTTCATAGCCGTTTCTTCAGATGTATACCCCCTCATTGGATAAGCAAAAACAAAACTAGTTGCAAGATCGATTGCAGTCAGAATGAACCTGTGTCCACGTTTAGACTTTACTAAAGGCCCAACAACATCAACTGCAATTTTGTCAAAATGTTCAACAATAATCTCTGGAGGAATGAGAGGAGCCTTGGGTGGAGATGCTTTTGAGAATTTCTGGCATGACAGGAACCCACATATGTGACAGGTTTTGGGAAGATCGGCCTATACGCGGCAAACAATTTTTTTTAGTATCCCCGGGTAAAGCCTTATGGGTCGATTTTTTTCGAAAAATTTTTATGGCAGAAATGGATAGACACCAGTTAGCTCTAGCTTATGACCCAGTTGTAAGCTCTGGCGTGCTCTAGAACTCACACTAGGTGGCTAGAAACACTAGCCGGTTGGACTCGTGTACGGAGAGTTGCTAAGAAATTATTGGCGGGCTTTTCACTAACAGCCGGAAAAAAACTGTAGCTAACTAATTCACTTACTATTTACGTACTTACGCAGTTCTCGCTATCATAGTTCCTTAAGGAGCCCTGCATTAAGCCCTTTAGACTTCTTTCAATCTGCCTGTAACCGGTTTATTCCATAGTGTCCTGGAGACACGCAGTAATAGTATACGGACACAAGGCACGCCCCCTGACCTTAGCAACGCCTTTACCTGGCATTTTTTCGAAATCAGCAATAATAAGTTTAGCAAAAATACTGAAGTGTTTTAGTGCGTAGGGCGAAGACGGCTTGTCCTACATTTTCAAATTAGGAGGAAGGCATCCCAAGGCCCCGTGCAGCCTACTGGTAGAATAAATTAGAGAACTTTAGATGCCGCGTTTAGCCGGGTTTTCACAAATCCGGTCACATATTTCTTTACATCCTCATACAAGCCTGGCCATGTAAAATTGCCATTAATCAAGGCCCTTGTGGCACCAATGCCAAAATGGCCTGATAGGTCATGAGCAGCATGTAAAACTTTCACCCTGAGTGATTTGGGTACAACAACTGCATGGGCAACTCGACCATTTGTGGTTGTCAGACTCATCAGAACTCCCTCTGCCGAAAAACATCTTTTTTCATTGTTCTATGCCCACTTCCAAATGTGCGCAATTGACTCATCCTCAGTTTGCATACGAATTAAGTCGGACTTTGTAATTCCATCAAAGCCGATGACAGGAATAGAACAACTACTAGCCAGAGAACTATCAGAGATGCTAGCATTTTTTATTGCACCTTGGGAAGTGCAGTCATTGACATTGTCAAGAACAGCTAAACTAGGGCAGTGAGATACAGAGTTATCAATAGGGGAACGACACTCAGAAGTCACATTAGCTTGAAATTCACTAGAAGCTGACAAGCAAGTATCATCATTAGGAACTATATCAGACTCACAGGGAAGGACAGGAGTAATTTCATCTGATGGTTCATCATCAGATTGAAGGGAATCAATATCAGACAAAGAAATCGGTAGACCTTCATCAGCTTGTTGCTGTGCATTACGCTCGCTGTCTTCAACAGTGAGCGCACTAGTCTGAGCTCGAGTCAATAGCACACTGTTGGACTGGGCATTAGCAATTGATAGTAATTCATGAAATGTATTACCCAAGTCACAGCCAATCATAGCATACTTAGCTGGTAAATTGTCATACACAGCAAACAAACAATTACCAGAAACATCATAAGAGTTGAAGGGTAAACAATATACTTAGGGACCTAATGTTTAATGTGGTCCAACCCCATAATGACTGTATGTGCTACAATGGAATCATCTGGCTTAACTAAATCTGCAGATATCACACTTACATCAGCACCCGAATCTAATCGCAAGGTACATGGGAAACCATTAATATTTCCATTCAACACACCATTAAACTTTCTAGGTGCTCCATCTTTAACATTAAGACAATCAGGAAGTGTTTCAGTGCAACCATCATCAGAAACATCACTGACTATATAACTAACTGATTTGTCATTATCTTTTTTTGATTAATTGAGGTACCAGAATTAGTTGAAGAACTAGAGGTACTAGCTGGCGGTTTGTTTTCAGCAGTCTGCAGAGACACTGATGGAGTTGAAACAGAGTTAGTTCGGCGCTCAGGGCACCGGTCCGCATAGTGACCTTCATTGTTACACTTAAAACAAGTAACTGGAAAGGTTGTCTCAGAAGTTCCAGATTCTATGCTAGTTCTATGGGACTGAAAACGTGCCTCACTGTTGTATGAATTGCTGGAAGGAAATTTTCGTCGGTTGTGAAATTTGTCTGCAGGTACACGCTCATGTTCATGACGGAAAGTTCGGTAAGGTCTATCCACATTCTGAGGTTTTCCATTGTATTGCCAGTAAGCGAGCACTCGATCATGAGCAGTTTTAGGTTCAGAGGTAAAAACAAAGGCTCGACCTTCACGAGGTAAAGTGGAAAGAACAGAACAAGAGGAAATAGCACTAGCTACAGCTTTTAAATCAGAATCAGCTAGGTGATTGAGTTCTAAACACTTCCTCAATACAATAAATATACGCTGGGCAGACAACTGTGACCACTGGGAAGCACTTAAACTACCCCCAGGTCGAAAATGGGAAAGGAAAGTGTCCAGGCACTCATGGATATTAAACCCACCAGCATCCAATAATACTGCTTTCAAATCACCATATTTACCACGACAACTATCAACATGGGCATGATAAGTATTAAGATGAGACCCTGTCAAAGCATGCTCAAGCAAGGGAACCCACTGAAATGATTCTACATCCTTATTCACCATGATTCTCTCGAACCTGATCATTGCAGAGTAAAGGTCCTCTCCTGGTTGCATTGGCAGAAGAGTTTTGGCAATACGATCCGCCTTCTCCTCTAGTCGATTGGCCCTAGCAAGCTGGTCCTTCCTCTCAGTTTCTTTGGCAAGTTTCTCTCACTGGGACTTCTGACTTTCAATATTGTTTGTAATCTGCTGCTGTAATAAAGATAACTGTTTCTCAAATCGTTTATGTTCCTTTCGTTCCTTTTCCTCAATTCTCTCTTTTTCAAGTTGCTCTAGCTGTTTTTCCTTCTTTCTTCTCTTCTCTTTAAGTTTTCTACGCTTTCCTTTGGCCTTCTTCTTATCTATGGTCTGTTTCATCATCAGGGCAAGAAGCTGCTCAATAGAAGGCCTTGACATGTCAATTGGTACTTCTCTTCCTCTCCGGAGTCTTCATCAGAATTACTAGTCAAAGCAAGCAGTTCTCTCCTGTCCATTTCTGAGTCTTTAGATGGTGTAGTTTCTACTACTGAGCTTTCTGTTAGCTCTTTTGTGCCTTCTACTGTTTCTGTTGGCTCTTTTGTGCCTTCTGCTGTTCTCTCTCTGTCAAGTGCTTGTTTTCTTGAAGTATCAATCTGTGATCTATTAGTCTTGCTCCTAGTATGGTCCGAAATAACTTCAGATTTCTCCATTTTACAAAAACAAAACAACTAGTAGTAATACAAACTTATAGAAATTGTCAGTTGCAACAGTGTCGATACACAAAAATTAATAAAAAACAAGAATAATATGATTTATGCACCAAACCGTTGACAAAAAAAACTCTGCTGAAACACCAGATATAGATAAACAAGAAAAAATATGAAATAATTTATATAAAAAAAATATGAAAGGAAAAAAATCCAAGCAAACACAAAAGTTCTTTCCAGTAGCGCCGTAACAGATAATGGATTCGTCTCACTCGTCCGTCGAAGACTAGTAGAGATCCCACCGTTGGCACCAGATGTGGTGAGACACGTAGAGACGAAAATAAAATAGCGCCGCCACCAGAGTTCGGAATGTGCAACAAGATTCTCAGCGATCAAACCGAGTTCCTTCAAACCCTCGACCCAAGCTAGAGTTTTAATTCTAAGCAAAGAGGAGTAGGTATCTCACAAGATGTCAAAATGCTTATACAATCCGAACTGAACTTTACAAGTTGGGTTGGCCAATATATATAAAACCAACCAGGAATTGTGTGTGATGAGAGCATACAAGGGTGGTGCATTAATTAGAGTACATGGGAAGTAGCAATGGGAGTGAATAGGGTGAAATGTGAGATGCATGAATAGTGAATGGCAAGGTAGGCTAATTATAGTTAATAATCTAATATGTTCCTGAAGGTGTTCCTGTAGTGAGCATGTGGGGAAGGGTATTTCACCACACGGTAAAGGGATTTCAGTGCCATAGTAACAACTCTCTGCAACTGCTTGAATTGAAGGAAAAAAACAACAACAAAACAATACACGTTATTTAAAAGTTTTCTTTGTGATATTCTTTAGCTAAGTCTGGTGACCCGAACGTACACAACCAAAAAAGAAATTCCGGTTCAGTAACGTGATCACTACTGATGCGGTACTTTTCATGAACAGCGTAACCAATATGTAAGGGAAATACTGTGTAACGGGGTTGTTGTGTCTGTGGGAGGGCGCGGCGAGTCCGTAGACAGCTTAGCTCTCACGCACCTGGTACAGCGTTTAGTATCGCTGCCACCAGAGAAGGTAACTAAGATATGCAGCCTAGGCTGTACCCTAGCCAGCTAACTGGTTACACTACTAGTTACTAGACTAAGTTAATGTAATTACAAACTTCTGAAGGAGGCAGCACGAGTTCATGATATATATACGAGTGCTGACTCCTCCCAAAACAAGTACGGCAACCAATCAGAATGATACAACAATAACCAATGACCTGACATGACTAAATAGGTAAAAATCGCAAGACTGACGATATGCGCATGACAATTAGCTATGAATAATGTTTATGTTCAATCTTTATCTCTACTTCATCCATTCTTTCTTTCTCTTTCCTTTCTTTCTTCTCCTTCATGTGGGGATATGCCCACAGTGTCGACCCCGAATCCAGACACCCAACGTCCCTGTACCGTGAATATCACGTAAACGGAAAGTTAAATCGGCCCTGTATCTGGCAGTTCAACATCCTTGTACCAGCTCTTACAATCACGAAACGATGTCCTCTTTTTGACCGATCAGTTACTGTATATCAGCGCTGTTACAATATTGTAAAAAATATTGTTACTACAATGTTTTGAATACTTTTTAGATGAACAAGATATCTTGAATAGCTAATATATAATAGCTAAATGAATGAAATAATTAAAAAAAAATTCAAAAAAGAACTTGCTGTAAAGATATTATGCACACAAACAAAAGATATTTAAACAATACTGGACATTGCTATAGTCATGAATAAATTCAAGTCTTGAAGTAGATATGTTTTCACGTTCTACATTTCTTGAAAATGACTTTGACACAAAACCACAAGAACTTTCACATAGAACTTTCGATGACACTGCTGTCAATATATCATGGGTATCCACAACAAAAATATCATTCATCAAAGCATATCGGGGACAGTCAAGGTCGTCCACTCTTGCGATACCTTGCAAAACAAACAAACAAACAAAAACAGGAAAA
>WLWD01002920.1_pt1 | contig 15070 bp, 7 predicted proteins | sample 6712731 | NCBI WGS metagenome assembly WLWD01 (sample SAMN12718690, study PRJNA576275) | sponge metagenome | isolation source: marine sponge | host: Mycale hentscheli | place: New Zealand: South Island, Marlborough, Capsize Point | collected 2014-11-01
CACACACATACTAGTAATACCACTGTGTACACGCACTAGTATTACCACTGTGTGCACACACATACTAGTAATACCACTGTGTACACGCACTAGTATTACCACTGTGTGCACACACATACTAGTAATACCACTGTGTGTACGCACTAGTATTACGACTGTGTGCACACACACACACTAATATTACCACTGTGTACATGCACTATTATTACCACTGTGTACACACACGCACTAGTATTACCACTGTGTGCACACACATACTAGTAATACCACTGTGTACACGCACTAGTATTACCACTGTGTACACGCACTAGTATTACCACTGTGTGCACACACATACTAGTAATACCACTGTGTGCTCACACGCACTAGTGTTTGTTCATACTATTGTTTGTTCATTCTAGTGTTTGTTCGTAGTAGTGTTTGTTCGTAGTAGTGTTTGTTCGTACTAGTGTTTGTTCGTACTAGTGTTTGTTCGTACTAGTGTTTGTTCGTACTAGTGTTTGTTCATTCTAGTGTTTGTTCATACTAGTGTTTGTTCGTAGTAGTGTTTGTTCGTTCTAGTGTTTGTTCGTACTAGTGTTTGTTCGTAGTAGTGTTTGTTTGTACTAGTGTTTGTTCGTACTAGTGTTTGTTCGTACTAGTGTTTGTTCGTACTAGTGTTTGTTCATTCTAGTGTTTGTTCATACTAGTGTTTGTTCGTAGTAGTGTTTGTTCGTAGTAGTGTTTGTTCGTTCTAGTGTTTGTTCGTACTAGTGTTTGTTCGTACTAGTGTTTGTTCGTACTAGTGTTTGTTCATTCTAGTGTTTGTTCATACTAGTGTTTGTTCGTAGTAGTGTTTGTTTGTTCTAGTGTTTGTTCGTACTAGTGTTTGTTCGTACTAGTGTTTGTTCGTACTAGTGTTTGTTCGTACTAGTGTTTGTTCGTACTAGTGTTTGTTCGTACTAGTGTTTGTTCGTACTAGTGTTTGTTCGTACTAGTGTTTGTTCATTCTAGTGTTTGTTCATTCTAGTGTTTGTTCATTCTAGTGTTTGTTCATTCTAGTGTTTGTTAGTTCTAGTGTTTGTTCGTACTAGTGTTTGTTCGTTCTAGTGTTTGTTCGTACTAGTGTTTGTTCATTCTAGTGTTTGTTCATTCTAGTGTTTGTTCATTCTAGTGTTTGTTTGTTCTAGTGTTTGTTCGTACTAGTGTTAGTTCGTAATAGCTTTCTGCATTATTACTCCTTTTTCTCCGTTTCTTCTCTTTCGTGTTTTTCTAGGCAATGAATGCCCGGGATCAGGGGTTCTTGCTGCTATACAAGGATATTCTAGCTTGAATCTTGATACTGTTGGCATAGTAGCTACAGGTAAGTTGCAATTGTTTGTATCATGACGTAATTATGATTAGTTAATAAGAACTTTAATAAAAAATTAGTTGGCTCTACTTTTTCGGCTTATTTTGGGTGGGGGAGGATGGTGGAGAGGGAGAAGGAGATGTCGATGGTAAAAGTGTGGAGTCATGGTTGTGAGGTGTCTGAGTATGAGGTGGAGGACAGACAATGTCTTTACATGCATCCGGGACAAAGTCCCGGATTTTATCATGCAGATACTTCTGCCTCTCCTGTGGCAGTCCTGGTGGCTCAATCGCTTCGGGTAGCTGTTCGGGACGGGGCTTCCAGTCTTGGTGGTTCTTTGTGAGGAGGGTGAGCGTCTTCTCCTCAGCATCACATCGCATCTTCACAACCAACTTTGCCTGGTGTACCTGAGGAGAAAATCAGGTGACTTAATGCCATCGAAGGCTCCCCTCTTGAAGTATGGCTGGAAGTGTTCCGCCCAGTCGTACTGTAGAACATGCACTGTACCATCCTCAGACTCAGAGACAGAGGTTATCATTCCATATAATATGCATTAAAAATATTTTGGTAAAAAATTGATAGAAACCATAAAATTGTTAATTGTCCAATTTGGTGCTTGCCGCGTTGTGCCCGATTTTCCCGTAGACTGTCACATGTGGTGAAATTTAGTTTTTATTATTTCATCCCGCGATACCCTTCCAATTAGAGCACACTGTAAGTGTTGATAACATGGTGAAATTGTTATTATTATTACTATTATATTATTATTATTATTATAGCCATTCCTGACTGTGATGATGATGGCATGCCACAGCCACCTGCATGCAACAGGAAGAAATCTGGGAAAACGAGCAGCTCCGGGTCATCATCCCGAGATACTCTTCCAATTAGAGCCCACTGTAAGTATAGATAACATGGTGAAACTGTTGTTTATTATTAACCCTCAGTGTGCATGCACGAGAGGGTTATATAGTAGTCGTCCTGTCTGTTTGTCTTTCTGTCTGTCTGTCACGCTCTGATTTTGGAGATTACAGACAATTAACCGTTTTCATTGCTCGAGCTATATTGATGCCCTATTAAAATAGTAAATAATAAATTATTCTTTCAGTCTGAGATTATTTTGTAATAGCTGGCTATGTAGCTAGCAGCGCTGAGGGTTCGCACCTTTGGTGCTTCATTATTATTATTATTATTATTATAGCCTTTCCTGACAGTGATGATGATGGCATGCCACAGCCACCTGCATGCAAGCGTACGTGATTCCTGCTCTATTGTGGAGCAGTGGAAAAAGAATTGGGTACCGAAAGTCCTCAAGCAAGTGGAACTTGAGTGTGGAATCCGGCCATCTCTTGCCGTTATTCAAGCTGAGATACAGTTAAATGGTAACTATTGATGGTGCACTTTTATTAGAGTTTAACTATTCTTACCTGTATGCAGATTGGAACACTTCTCTCAGTACAATGGCTCTGGTCACTAGCCTAATTCCTGACAGTCGACACAAAGCAGACTATAGAAAAATTATTTGCCCTAGCCAGGTAAGCCTAAAGCTAATTACACCATGAAATATCAATTTTAAAATAAGGTCATAACCGTAAAAATCTGAGCTACTTAATGCATGTAAGAAAAATTCTTTTTGCCAGGTGAACATATGTGTTTAACCTTGTCACCTTACTCGTATAAGCACAATCTGACACTTTGTCAGACCACCTTTATTTACCCTCAGCGCGAGAGAGTTATCTGTTGTCTGTCTGTCTGATTTTGGAGATTACTTACAATTAACTGTTTAGGTATGCACTTAATTTGAAGGACAATTTAAAACCTTTTGTTGTGATACTTTTTGAGAAAACACGAAGCTACAGCTCCGTATAGGTACGAATGTTTGTGGGTAACACCCATTTTGTCACATGTTATCATGTGAGCTATTAATTTCTTGCAGCATAAGGTAGTTTTCTTTATGCTCAAAAGTTAAGCACTTGACTTGTGTGTTAAAACTATCTCTGAGTGTGTTGGATTCCATTATTAAGACGCATTTACATCTACTGTTTTCATTGCACACCTTTGTTTATACTTGATAGGTCTGAGAAATGGTTTAATAGCTAGCTAGTGTATAGTGGCGCTGAGGGTTCGCACCTATGGTGCTTCATTAAGTCAGAATTTGCCAGTGACACTTAATATTCTAACTTGATTATTATCCTCTGGTAGTTTGTTGTTTACGGTTTTCAGCTTACAAAATTGTGTTGGGATTGCGTTGGGTACATCCCTCAGGGTTTTATGGTTGTGAAAAGCCTTAGCTTTGTGCATAATCTATTTTTATTTTTAGGAAATTTGAAGCTAATATAATTGACAAAATATTTTTTTTTCTTTGCAGGGTGATGTTTCTGGCTTTATCAAGAAGGGACAGAAGTCTCCTTACATTATTGTGTTGGAGTGGGGAGCAAGCTTTCCTTGTGGTGGATAAAGTAATCGAGTGCACTCCTATAGAGAACATACCACTTCTATTGTTAAGTGCTTTTTTTGTGTTTTAATATACATTATCCCCAGGGGTGTAATAATTTTTATGCATTCATGGAGTATGTATTTTTGAACAAGAACTCTAAATTACCTGCATCAGTCAAGCATTTTATAGCTTGTCTTAAAAACATTTAAACTTGTGTTCTGTGATAAAATCATATTTTTTCATGATTATGTTAAATGCTATTGTGTGCGTGTTCTATCTATTTAATTTGATACAATAAAGTGGGGAAAAATACACTAAATATAGTGGGAAAATTACACTAAATATAGTGGGAAAATTACACTGATTATAGTGGGAAAATTACACTGATTATAGTGGGACTCTCCCACTGATTATAGTGGGACTCTCCCACCGATTATAGTGGGACTCTCCCACCTTTGTAAAGTGGGACATTCACACTTAAATATTGGTGTGATTCTGCCACCAAGTTTGGTGGGACTGTGGAGACAAAGCTGTCCCACCAAGTTTGGTGGGATATTCCCACCACTTTTTTTACAGTGAATATTTTGGTGCACTGAGGACATAACATCACTTTCTGCTTCTTTTCTGCTCCTACTCATCTCTCCAATAGATGCCATATTCAATGAGTGCCTTCTACAAACAAGAAGGTATGCTCATGCTGAATTTAGTCTACAAATAGAGCTAATGGTTTTATGGCCAGGCAAGGGCAACCAGGAATATCTGAAAATATTATCAATGCCCTGTTGGCTAGCATTTACAGAGTGCGTTGGCACAAGTGTAAATGCCACCGACAGATATAGTCCAATAAATTTGTGGATTGACCCCAAACAAATTGCAACAGAATTTTTTTAACTTTTATATGGAACAAAAGACCTTCTAATGTGACATATAAAAAGTCCTCCAAAATCCACTGAAGGGAAAGTGGTGAAAATTTAGTTAAAATTTTACATGCATGCATGATGCTGTTTCATATGGTAAGGGTCGTCAGAACCCTTTAGCTGGCCTTGCTACACAACAGTAAGTGTTGAAATTATGTGGTATAATACACTATTAAAAAAGTTTCGAACAAATGATAATAACAAGATTGATGTGAGAGCATACATAATAACTGTCTATATTATTGTCATCACTATCTACATGCTGAGGTAAATTTGAGCAACTCAGTCCTCTACATTCTCCTCATGCAGGGGTGCACTCCAATGCATGCCTCCTACAGGTGCACCTCTTAGTAGAACAGCCTGTTTTACAGTTGCATCTAAATATGTTCAATAGATCTTTAGGTGCTGGTGGCATATCTGTCTTTATAGGCATTAGCTGGTCACTGGTGATTTCCCAACCCACTTCTTTGGGTCCAAATGTTCTGACTTTCCCATCCACACTTGAATTTGATAGTAAACTCTAAGACAATGGAACTTAGCTGCTTCACTAGTAGGTGGCAGCTCCCTCGCATCAACATATTTGCAACTCTTTAACACTGAAGCGTAAAGCATTTAAATTTTGCCCTGGATCACCATTATAAAGAATAACAAGTGCATTCTCTCTAGATTTAACAGAATTACCTGTCCTATAAACTTGACTATATGCTTGACAAGATGAACCTTCAAGGAATTCTTGCATTTTGTCAATGAGATCAGCTATTGTCAGTTGCTCCTCGTCATTTTCTCTGAAATATTCTACTGTTCTTTGAAAGGCACCTGATCTATTTAGATCCTCTGGTCTTCCATAGTTGACACGTTTAGTTACAGAAGATGAGTGCTGTTTTGGAATATTTTTTAGGGTACGAAAGTTTACACTGCATTGTTGATGATATAAAGCGTCTGCTGCATGGAGATCAACAACACTAGCCAGTCTGCCAGCCACTATTTTCCCCCAGTCATCATCTCTCTCAGCACAAATCTTTGAAATATTGACTTGAAAGTCACCTGTTCTGACAGGAAAAACGTCATTACCCACGTTTATTGTTTTCATACTTTGCCAAGTCCCCACAGAACAAACAATGCTCATTAAATTTAAATTGTGATGTGTCAGACCGTAGTGTTCTATGGGATGCTAATTGCTTCACTTTCTCTTTCTTTTGATCAGACAAAATGTGTTTTGGATCAATAAATGATTTTTGACAATGTATGTGGACAGGTCAACTTTAGTTAATACCTTACTTTCACGAACCTTACTAACTTTGTTGATACTATCACTCCCTTTCTGCCTGAGCTTCACAGTTGGGAAGCCATTGGATAAGCTTTGACCACAGAACACACATGCTTCCATCAACTTTAGTTAATACCTTACTTTCACGAACCTTACTAACTTTGTTGATACTATCACTCCCTTTCTGCCTGAGCTTCACAGTTGGGAAGCCATTGGATAAGCTTTGACCACAGAACACACATGCTTCCAAAGGATTAATAGGTTAGGAAAAAAATGTTTTGAAGTTGGTATCCACACAAAGTTAGGAATGACATCTTTCATTTTAATAGCTATATTGGCTTAGTTACCTTTACTTACTTTTTAACTGGTTTTCTTAGTAGCCACCATGTGCTATGAAAATACTCGTGACAACCTTTACCACATGAAAAAAGACTTGCACAGGCACATGATATAAAAAAGAATTTTCACCACTTTCCTCCCTGTGGATTTTGGAGGACTTTTGATATGTTATACTATAAGGTCTGCTATGCTATATGGGAGAACAAAAAATTCTGTTGCAATTTGTTTGGGGTTGAGTCATTTTTTTGAGTAAATTGACTGGACTAATATACCTGCATGATGTTCCCGTGGTGTCCAATGATTAATCAGTTCAACGTGTAGCTTCCGGTAATTCCTATTGTTGCGCGCTCATTACCCGCCATCCCGTCGGAGCAGAAAGTATGGCTGACAGTGTATCTGAGGTCTCTTGAGTTTTAGGGCGGTGTCCGTATACTTTTGACTGTAACTTGTGTTTCCTTGGATCTACTAGAGGTAAGTACGCGTTTTCCTTACTATTATAAGTAGAAAAACGTTCATGTTAGTATTATAGACCGCTTGGAGTATTTCAATTCGGGCTTACATTGTTAGTTGCCGTGTACTTTAACTCAAGCTGTGATGTCCTAACGTTAGGGACACAATATTTTTTGTAAGCATTTCATTGCACAATGTTTAGGCTACCACCTATTATATATTTTATTTAAAAAACTTCACTTTCCAGTAAATGGCCTACTTTTACAAATTCAGTCTGAAAACCACAACATCTAATACAATATAACTAATACACACATATGTTCAATTGCAAGTTTCATCATCACTGTCTTCACCAAAAATTGATGTCATGATATTGTCTATTTCTTCAGTGACCTCAATCTCACTTTCACTGTCATCAGTGGACTCATCAGGTAGTGTCTCCATCAAGTCTTCCATCTCAATCTCATCGTCACCTTCACTCTCCGTTTGCTCTCTGGTGGATGTCACATTGTTGCAGCCAATGCATCTGCAGCCAGTTCTACACCTGCATCCATTCAGAACGGCATCAACTTTTTGCTTTGCTCGGGCAATATTCTCAGGAGTGTCCCACAAAACTTCCAACTGATCTTCCTTCTTGAGCCAGCCATATTCTGTAAGTTCTGTAGTAATAGTCAAAAGAAAATATTAACATTAAAAGAGATACTTCATGAGTACCTGCTTCATGGGTATGAATATTATGAAATTACAGAGCAAGAGTTATTATTGGTAGGTTTTTGGGTATTGTATTCGTATGTAATATCACAATTCATATTCATTTGAGATTAGGTAACATTCCCGTGGAGTGATCCTGGTTCTTTCACTGTTCTTCGTCTCCGTTAGAACGATGAACTGGTATAGGGGAAGCTTGGTCTGGCTGGTGACTGATAGTCACCGTTTCTTGTGGCCCAAGTAAACATGTCTCTGGCATTGGCTGCATGACTTGAATTGATGTACCGTGCCAGCTTTGGGTGGCGTCTAAACTGGATACTACAGCATGTGGTTGTAGTATATCAATATTGTCCACCGATATTATCGTAAGTGCATTTGGTATTAATGATGGCTTTATTCCCTTAACAAGTCTAGTTTGAACGACATGTGTTGCTAACCTGTTGCTAGTATCCAGTGATGCAACAGCACCAATTCTATTCATTATTTGTACTAATACTTGGTCTCCTCCATGACATAGCATAGGTGCCAACTGTCCCGGATCATCCGGGACAGTCCCGGATTTATCACTCTGTCACGAAGTCCCGGAAAGTGCAAAATAGCTCTATGGTATGTCCCGGAAGCCTGCAGGTTGAGTTGGCCGCAAGAAAAACTTGAATAACTTTAGAACGGAAGCAGCTACGCATCCGGGGTTAGCACCATTGGAAAGCTCGCGCCGAAGCGGTTAAAAATATTACCTCAGTATATTCCAAAACCAGAGAGATAGTGCTATTCCAAAACTCAATACAAAAGTCTATGGGAATAGAAAAACCACAGGTTTCCCGCTCAAAACGCGCCTGCTTTTAGTCACGCGGTATGGCTCAATTGATCACGCGGCAGTCTCCATTAAGAATTTTGTTCTTCTCAGATTGCTGCGTTTCTAGCTTTGTGTAGAGATTAGCTTATGTTGCGAGTGTGGAAACAGGATAGACAGAGTGCCCGGTTGTCACAGAGGGTGGTACAGGACCACCTGATAGGATGTAGGTAAGATTATTTGTCTACCTGTTCAATATCAACTGCCGTATAGCAAATATCACAGTGATTATAGCTATCATTTAGCTAGCAACTTGTAATACAGCTACACTTAAGCTGTTTGCTGTTAAATTGTGTGCTTGTCAAAAGCCGTGTTTATGCCAATTCCTTTTCTTCACTACTATAGATGCCGTTTATTGTAAGGATTAGGACCAACTCAGGCAGCATTCCACCTTCAACTCGGATCACTATTTTATCATTTCATCAATTTTCATATACATATAAGTAAATCTGGTTTTGATAGCTTCAACCAACCGGAAGCTATATCCTTAAATGTACAGGCAATCCCCTGGAGACCACTGTTGTTCTTTTGTGGGCCATTTCCTGGAAATATCTGATCTTCACCAGGACATGTGCCTTCCAATGAATATCATTTGTTGGGATTCCTAGTAATCTATGGGTATCTAAAAGGGGTGCTAAATGCAGAAATTAAAAAACAGACTTATTCATAGTATACGGAAAACAGTAAATTATTTCAGTCGCGGTTGCAAATGGTTTTGCACAGCCTGCATTGGACTTCCGGTACGGCGATTAGACTGTATTGGCAGGAGCCAAGAAGTCTATCGATTTTTTTTTTGTTGAAAATCGTTTCTTAATATTCGAGGTGGAGTAGAAAGGGTATGTGAAAGGCAAGAAGTACCCCAATCTTGTAGCATTGAGAGTGAACAATCAGTTAGTCTTGACGATGAGGAATTACGGAAGTTTTTAGAAGGGCAAAAAAAACTGTAATTTTAGGCTGGCTCGCCATTTGTGCTCAAGTACACCACTAGTGTAATTGGCACAGAATAGCATTATAGAATTAGCAGACCCACAGGGACGCAATAAGCGTAACGGAATGACTCCGGACTTCCACTTTACTGCGAATATTGCGGGCATCATACGCTACTTTCCAATTCAATACATTCCAATTCAATACATTTCAATTCAATACAATTTCTACGTAAAAGCACTCAGTGGGCCGATTCAGTACACAATAAATGACAATATCACAGATATTCACAAAAATCATGTTGGATTAATTCATAACAATCTCTACTTATATATCATAAAGCTTGAATTTCTATGTATGTAGTGGCAACTATATAAAATGGTTTAATTACTATGTGAAAATATGAAATTCAACAATTACAAAAAACTACAACAACCAATCTGATTCAAATTTAGTTTATTGCTTGACTTAAAAGTGAAAACATGAATCTCAACAGAAATGAGGATATTATGATAATGGATTCGAAATAGATCTGATCTTTTGCCCCTAATAAATTCTATTATATAATAAGATTAACGATGCTATAAATATAACAGTCCTACTGGTCTGATTCTTATGGTTGGCTTTTGTATAGAACACAATACTGGTGCTTTTTGTCCTAATCACTCCTATTGTCCAATGTATAAGACATCTTCAGTTCATCACAATGTTTAGACTTTGTTGTACGAATTCACATTATCAGAGCATTAACTTGATCTCATGTCTAATATGTGGCCAATTTTTTAGCTACAATATGGAACATATAGATAATGCCTTACTTGCACTGTTAAAAATGGGGTGTATGGGAATCCCATTTTGGGGTGTCCAGGTAACACTGGCTGTACTACTCCGCATAGGGTGTTTCCATTTCACCTAGAGGAAGTGTTCAGTTACACCCCTGTACACCCTTCATTATACCAAATGGGGTGTTGTGATACGCCCATGTCCAAGTTCTATTACACCCCTATTAGGGCTCATAATGCACCAAATATGGTGTTATTGATACTCTACCAATGGAGTGTTGTGATACTCCCTTAAACTAGCTACTACAACACTCCAAATGGTGTTCTACAATCCTCACTTTATAGCCATATATTTTAGTGTGTAAAATTTATTCCAGTAATCAGCAAATGCAATAAATATTAGTCCGTGATGTGACATTGTATCTGTGTGATAGGTGAAGAATTAACTGTTCATGAATGAAGATGCTCAGGACTTCTTCATACAGCCAGGATGATTAGAACTGTTCATCACTCATGTCAGCTGTGATCTACAAACAGCAACAATAAACAAAAAACAACAAAACATAATGGTAATTGACTTAGGATATTCCATACCCTTTCCCAAATCTCAGCATGTCATACTTTTTCAAAAGTAAATATAAATAAAAAATATATTGCACTTATTTAAAAATGACGACAACAACAAAGACAATAAGGACCAAACTTCATTTATTATTCCATGGACATAATTTGACACACAGGTCATGTCCATTCCCACACTTTCTCTTGAAGTCTTTATGAAGTTCATCCACACTTTCATTTAACCTATTAGTATCATATCGACACTATATGATTGGAAACATTCTACTAAGTGTCTTTTGTATTGATACCCACTTGTGTACAAACTGACTGTTCGGTTCCTTACCAGTCTTACTGCACACTTCATGTAATAGCTAAAAACAAACTAAAATATTTCTCTCTCCTCCCCACCATACACTCACACTATGACGATCAAATAATTTTCAAATATAGCTTAAGCAAGGATCCTTTACCAATAAGAAGTGCCCATGATACAGACCTTTATGAAGTGCCCATGATACAGACCTTTATGAAGTGCCTGTGACCCTTTACCAACATGAAGTGTCTATAACACAGACCTTTATAAAGTGCCTGTGACCCTTTACCAATACAAACATGATACAGACCTTTATGAAGTGCCTATGACCCTTTACCAACATGAAGTATCTATAATACAGACCTTTATGAAGTGCCTGTGACCCTTTACCAACATGAAGTGTCTATAACACAGACCTTTATAAAGTGCCTGTGACTCTATACCAACATGAAGTATCTATAATACAGACTTTATAAAGTGCCTGTCGCCCTTTACCAATACAAAGTGCCCATGCTACAGACCTTAAAGATGACCCTTTACCTACATGAAATGTCTATGATACAGATCTTTCCAAGGTCCTACAGGATCAGAAATTGTTTACCTAAGTGCCTATAATACAAACCTTTTTAAAAATAGTCCAAGTCTATAAAGTGTATATAACACAGACTTTACCAAGTGGAATCAAAAAACTTTATTAAGTAAAGGTTCACTGAAGTCATTTTATAGGGACCTTCAGTGGGATCAGAAACAGAACTGTATACAAGTGCTATATGATTGTATAGGCTGCCTGTGACCTTTTACCAACATGAAGTGTCTATAATACAGACCTTTATGAAGTGCCTGTGACCCTTTACCAACATGAAGTGTCTATAATACAGACCTTTATAGAGTGCCTGTGACCCTTTACCAATACAAAGTGCCCATGCTACAGACTTAAAGATGTCCCTGTGACCCTTTACCTACATGAAATGTCTACGATGCAGATCTTTCCAAGGTCCCACAGGATCAGAAATTGTTTACCTAAGTGCCTATAATACAAACCTTTAGTCTATAAAGTGTATATAACACAGACTTCACCAAGTGGAATCAGAAAACTTTATTAAGTAAAGGTTCACTGAAGTCATTTTATAAGGATCTTTAGTGGGATCAGAAACAGAACTGTATACAAGTGCTATATGATAGTATAGGCTGCCAATTGTTGCCTACACGGTCTATCAAGCCGCTTATTTCATTCAATCAATCAAACTATAGCTTACAACAAATTACTGCTGTTAATCTAGCTCCACAATTATAGAATTTACGCTAAATTGGATAGCCGTAAGTTACTAGAAATTTGCCCCTACCCCACTGTGGGCCTGCCCACATGAGATCTTTATCAATGTTAAGTTTTGTAGTCAGAAGTATTTTTGTTGAGTTTTATGGTCATGTGCAGTAGGTAGCGGTAGCGTGTGTATGTGTGTTAGCAAGGATTGTACGATCACAAGACCAGAACATTGCAGCATTTTGTGTGAACAGTAGGCGGGAGTTTGTGTTAGTATTTAAGTTGTGTGTCTCGTGGTTCGAGTTAGTTCTATGTCATCTCAATTCGCTGTGTCGTTATCCTGTGTTTAAAGTAATTTAATCCTACCTAAAACCTATTCCTTCGGGCGGGTATGGTTCGCCGGGTAGTCAGCAGGAGGCATACACTCTGGTGGCAGCAACTACTTTGCTGTCTCCAGGTGCGAGCGAGAGAAGGGAGCGAGTAATCCAGACCTAATCAAGCCCACACCCACATCATTCTAATTTAATACAGATAATAACGTTATCAATAATATATGGCAATTTAAAAATAGTAATGTTTAGGTAAGCACTCCCTATGAATATTCTAGAACACATCTGCTCGGTAAGGAATGTCTTGTCACAACAACGTAAATCAGATATATGGTAAAGGGTTCCTGATCTAAACAGGTACTTGAACCTGGTCAACCAAATAAATGGTAAAGGGTGTGTTGTCACAATAAGGTAACACAAGTACTTGGTAAAGGGTTCCCGATCCTACATCAACCAATTTCATGGTAAAGGGTGCCTTGAATATTTAGTAAAGAATTCCTAAAACCTTGGAAAATATTGAGGTTGTGTCACAGGCATTTGGTCAACCATAAAGTATGTCAAATACAGTAACCCACAGTCTAGAACTTGGTAAAGGGTCCCTAATTCCAATTAACAGGCCCATTCACCAGGACTCACATTTAGTCAGCAATCACACGTTAGGTATCTGACAAGCATAAAGTATTTAAACAGTTATTGTTGGAGTGAGAGAGTTGACAGTCCTGTGGTAGGCACTATTAAAGGTGTATCATAGTTACTAGGCTAATCCTACATATATCACAAGGAGTCTAGCCATCATGGTATTTGGTAAAGGTCACCAATCCTAAAAGAGGTGACATTTCAATATATTGGTATAGGGTGTCTTGTCAATAGACATGTTATACTAACGAACTCTCAATTTTTTGTGCCACATGATGCACAGTTTTCCAACCAATGGTCACTAATGAATATTAGCCTCTCCACTCTAACATTATAAGTGATCATCATGCAACCTTTGTGCATTCTCTTATAATTCAAATATCAGCTACAAAATCCAAGCACAAAGTGTGTGGAGGTACTCTGCTAACTAGAAAAACGGAATCTCACCGTTAATATAGAAGTGCAGCATGTATCTGCCGTTACTAGAATCATTTGGGGGCTATTCCACAGTGTCAGCTGTCCAGTGGAGGTGCACTGTAGAGGAGTAAAGTCAGACCTATTCAGACTTCTATATTCATAAGCTCCAGTGTCCTCTTAGCTCCATCAATGCTGCAGATAGCATGGTGGAACTCCCAACAGCCTGAAAAATAGAGATGGGAAAAAAAAGTTAATGAAAGTAACCTCAAGATGTGTTAGACTCCTGATTCTAAATATAGCCCAAACATGTGCCTGCATGCATAAAAGGTCATCAAACACTCCTGACTTGAGTAAATATGAATGTGTGCTAAAATAACTTCCAGATAAAATATGCATTCACAATTTAGAAGTAGCTAGCTACTGTCTACTACTACATAATGACTGCCAAATTTTTTAACCAATATCCCAGCAGATTTATTCAGCATATATTCTGGGGGCTGCATCTATGATGCTGAGGCTTCTCTTTACTGCTGTAAGATACTAATACAATTTTCAATCAATACTTTCTTTCACTGGTCATTAAAAAGTTGCAGCTATCCGAAGTCAAAATCAAACATTATACAAATAGCGCACACCGTCACCACAAATTATGATAGTTCACCCACACTAAATCACTACCACTAAAAAATTACTTCATCTCAATCACATCTCTCTTCTGGGGGGCTCCGTCGAACCTGACCTTCACCATTATCTGCCTCGTACAACTCACACCACCGCGCACAAAATACGCGAAAACTGGAGAATTTATACCATACACGCATCACGGACAATTATTGGTAAAGGGTCTTTGCTGGGGAGAAAAGGGCGTGGCTGCACTACGAGAGCAATAAAAGAAACGTTGCAAAACTTACATGAGACATCGGAGGAAAACCGCTCACCTGGAAGCATCATTTACAATTTTTAGGTAGGTTTTGTCTCAGGTGATTTATACAGGTGTGGGTAGGGGGGGGGGGGGATTTTGTAGAGTTAATTTAGCCAAATGATAATATTGAAGTCAGACATGAAAACAGGACAAACTATTATGAATTATGCACCTCAACTTTATAAAAGAAGTATTTTACATTTTAAACGAACTAACAGTACAGTAAAACTGTGGTTTTTCATATATCTTTTTAATTTTTTTCTTAAAATGTTTTGTCAGGGAAAAAGTGTGGAGGGTGAACGAAATGGGATGGGGGTGGGGGGAGGGAATCCCAACATTGCCATAGTCTCTATGAAACCCTGCCTTTACCTACCCCTATGCTGGGAAATATGTGATATAATTAGAACATAGTTCTGATTCAAATCTCCTCCTCTCTCTTCCTCCCAATAACGTCCACTGCTTACTTGCAGTCTTGTAGAACTTGGCAGTAACCACAGGAGTGGCTGTGAACTTAAGCAGAGAAAGTGGCTATAGATTAAGATAGTGGGAAGGGTTGAAAGAATTGCATCTATAACTAATTTTTGGGCTTGTAAGTGGTAGAGATAATACTACCAGCAGGATAAG
>WLWD01001028.1_pt1 | contig 15069 bp, 10 predicted proteins | sample 6712731 | NCBI WGS metagenome assembly WLWD01 (sample SAMN12718690, study PRJNA576275) | sponge metagenome | isolation source: marine sponge | host: Mycale hentscheli | place: New Zealand: South Island, Marlborough, Capsize Point | collected 2014-11-01
TTGTTAAGTTGGTGCTTTATGTTACTGTAAGTCTGAAACATCTGCCACAGTGACAATTTTTACCAGTGCATGATCAACTAAGTAGAACTACTAGTAAGTGAAAGAGTTGAAATTGAATGAGTTACATTATTTTGATTACTCTGTATCTATAATATCTATGCTGCAATGCCCTATTTGCTGGTTTTAGTGGTAGATTAGTTGCAACTCATTATACAGCAACACTTCACACAAGTTATACTATATTGATAATTTTGATGCACTGTAAAATGCTTGCTTATTGGATTTTACAATATCTGACTCTGAACAACAGCCAAAATGAATATAACCACTGTTGAAATAGAAATTTATTTCTAAAAGCAGTTAACGTCCTTCACACACCCTCCCACATTAATGAAAAAACAAACAAACAAACAAAAAAAAACAAAAAAAAAAAACCTGTGGGTTCAATGAAAATGCACAAAGAAGTGGGATATGATAGAATGACAGGTGCTAGTCAGGCTAGAATGTTCGCAGCTTCATTCCAGTTATCTTGAAAAGGACAATTCACTAGGGGGCCATCATCTTCTTGTAGGGGAGTGACCCACACTGGTAACAAAATTTATCACTTCGCTGTCGCAGCTCAGTCGCAGAGTGCTTGCGTGTTAAGGTTACGGGGTGGTTTTTGCTCATGAATATTCATGAGTTTTACTTTTGACTCTTTTTTTTTATCAATAAATATGTCCAAATGTCTCTATTTGTAAATGGTTACTAAAATGTACTATCAACTGAAGCTAAATCTATGGCTATTGGTATAGATCCACTAACAAAGTAGTTCATATTCACCAATCAAACAACCTGACTTACTGAAATAGTTTGGCTACACATCACATAGGTGATAACGCATCTATGATCCTGAAAGAAGTTAAATAATGGGCTAAAATAGCCTCATGTCTAGGGCGGCTCGATGCTAGCTAAGTTCCAGTAGAACTGAGTGCTGCAAAGTTTCACTTACATTAGTCAGAGTTCAGCGACGGTTTGCCTTCTCCGGGTTGTAGCTCGAGTTAGGCACACTTTTTTTGAAAAATTCTTTCGAGCCGCCCTGCGCCTAATTTCTTATAAATAGAACAGCTCATTAGCCGCTGCTTGTTCTGTGTATTTCTGTTTAAAACGGTTACCAAAGCACTCATTAGCAGAGTCTCGAATCATAGCCCAGGAAAAGTAACCACCGACCCGCCAGAACTTACCAGAAACCCGCCAAAATGCCCACGCATCAGCTGTTAGCCAAAAAAGTGTGTATTCCCTATGGTGATAAGTTTCTATATTAATTATCATAGGTGGGAATGCAATCTTGCTGCAGTTTGGGGTCAAATGGTTACTGGAGGTGGGCACAACAAGCTGGAAGAAATGTTGAGTGTCACAGGCATACCAGTGATGACAAGGAAGTGCTTTACTACTACGGAGAGGTATATTGGTGAGACCTGGCGACTTGCACTAACTGATACAATGTTGGAAGCTGGAAGAAGAGAAAAAGAGATTGCTGTAAAGAGTGATAGTTTCTGCGATGGGGTACCAGCTATTACAGTGATAGTTGATGGGGGGTGGAGCAAACGATCGCACAAGCATTCGTATAATGCGAAGTCTGGTGTAGCTGTCATTATAGGCAAAGCAACTGGAAAACTTCTGTACATAGGAGTTCGTAACAAGTTTTGTCAGGCTTGCGCCTTGCATATACCACTAGATAAACATACTTGTTTTTAAGAACTGGAGCACATCTTCATCTGAAATGGAGACGGACATTCTCCTCGAGGGGTTTATACAAGCTGAGAGAATACATGGTGTCCGCTACACTAAATTTATAGGTGATGGTGATAGTTCCGTCCATCCCACTCTCATCCAAAGTGTGCCAGGTTGGGGTCATATGATTCAAAAATTGGAGTGTGCTAACCACATGTGCAAGTGTTATGGAGGAGCACTAGAACAGCTAGTGAAAGATAACCCTTCCTACAAAGGAAGTGGTGGGTTGACCTTGAAGATGAGGAAACGACTGGTCAGTTCAGCATGGTGTGCAATCAAAATGAGAAGCAGAGAAAATGACAAAGTGAAGGGTCTAGCACTTTTGAAGAATGATTTGATTAATGGCCCACGACACTGCTTTGGAATTCATGCACACTGTAGTCCCGACTTCTGTCAGTCAGTCAGAAGTATGCAATTAGTACAGCAGCAACAGTTTTCAACTGAACAGAATCCTGCTTCCCGTGATTTCAGCATCAATACATCTCAAGAGATCATTGATACTCATGATGGTTTGCTCAGCACCAGCGATTCTGAGGTTTGTCAACTATCTGTTGCTTCTGAGTCATGCACCAATAGGCCGTCCTCTCACAGTTCTTTCAAAGAACCACAGCTTGAATCAGTATCGTTGTCCACCATGGAGAGTGATAGTTTGAACGTTAACGAGGACCTAGAAGGTAAATATTATGTGCATGTAATGCATGTGTGTGCTTTATTTTATAACAAAGATAATTAAAACAATATTATGACGTACCTAAATTACCTGAATTAATTAGGTTTGTTGAAATTACATTAAGAATAATAATTGCAATTAGTTCAAATTTATTTTATTCAGATATTGTTGAACCTCCTTGATTACATATCAAAACTAAATTAAGTTTAACCACTAAATTACTTTATTAAATTTTCCCCTTCATTAGTGATTGCTAGTAATCAAGAAGAGATTTGGAGGGACATAATGGCAGATGATGATCCCTCAGTTGAACAGGAAGTACGACACGGTGGAATAGAACCGGTTGAAGTGGACCCGAAACTTTTCCATGATGTTCAAGTTGCACTCAGCCGGCTAGTTGGAAAGGCGCATCAGCTTCTGGGAAACTCCACCACTAACTTGGCTGAGTGCTGGATGCACATACGAACAAAGTATGATGGCGGAAAAGTGATCAACAGATCACAAAGTGGCTCATGGGAAGGCAGGTGCATGGGTGCAGGTCTACAGCAGAATCTGGGAAAAGATTGGGGTCCCAAAGTGTGGGAGCAGATGTCTGGAGAATCCCCCAATAATATATTTACACGTGTGATGGATGTTTCTGTGAAAAGGGTAGAAAGAGATAGGAAAAGAAAAGCAACTGAAAAATCACAGGAAAGCAGAAGGCGAAGTAAGTATGCTTGAACAGATGATTCATTTGCAGCTCGCCGAGCCTATAGTCGACACGATGGAGTTGTGCCTGAAGAAATATCAAGTGACCTTCCAGAGGATTATTTATTAGAACTTATGCGCAATTACTACAATACTAATGTAGTAGTTACAGAGGAAAAGGCTATTGAAATTGAGCAGGAAACCAGAAATCAGGCTCAAGATCAACAGTGGAATGTGGAACGTCGTAAACGTGTTACTGCATCCAAAGTAGGAGGCATTGTGAAAATGAGGACAACCACAAAAAGAAGCAGAAAAGTCAAAGAATTACTTTATAATACTTTCAGAGGGAATTCAGCTACCAGATATGGATCAGCAAAGGAGTTTCAGTGCATCAAATAATATGTTGAATATCAAATCATGAATGGTCACAATCAGCTTTGTGTGTCTAAGTGTGGATTTGTTATTTCAGATGCTGACCCATGGCTTGGAGCAAGCCCTGACGGATATGTGTATGATCCTGATAATACTGAATGCCCACATGGAATACTGGAAGTTAAAAATCCATACCGGGATCGTAAAGAATCAATCGATGAAGCTTGCAAGTCTCCTGGATTTTGTTTGGAGAAGAAAGGTGACAAAATGAAGTTGAAAGTGAGGCATGATTACTATTTTCAGATTCAGTGCCAACTCTATTGCACAGAGAGAAGCTGATGTGATTTTGTAGTACGAACTGAAAAAGCACTATACGTTGAAAGAGTGAAAAAGAATCCTGAATGGTGGCTGCAGCATATTAAAATAGCCAAGACATTTTATTTCTCAGCGTTACTGGCAGAATTGACGAGTCCTAGGTACAGAAAAGGAGGAATTAGGGAACATGTCAATTTACATTGTAATTCACAAACAAGCAGATTATCTCAATCATTTATAATATACTCAATACAATCTTAAAAAATGTAATTACATTCACAACCACAAGCACTTAACTGTTGACCTGTTGGAGCCACATGTGGTTTTTAGGTACTATGAATAAGAACATAATATGAGTGGGTGTCATAAAGCCACATGTGGTCAGCTACTACATGCCATATAGTCCAGTCATTTTAGCCAAAAATATGGGTCAACCATAAACAAATTGCAACACAAACGTTTTCAATTGCCCTAGGTACAGAAATTCATGCTCTACAACATATCAAAAGTCTCGGGGAATCGCATGGGGGGAAAGTATCGAAAAATTGTTTTAACCGAATGCACTTTTGGTGCATGAATTATATCATAGTAACGATTAGACATTCCATCAGTAAACTAACATGAACATTCAAACAGTGATTTTTTTGATAAACTAATGATATATAATTGCTTAGACATAACTATTAGTCAGAACAATACCCAGTTTCATCATCTAAATCTGCATCTTCCTGTTCGGGGATATTTGAGTTGGTACAACCTGACCCTCTGCAGTTGCCACAAGCAGGAGAACACTTCACATGGTGCTTTCGGCAAGTGCACCTCATACTGCTGCAGTCAGTACGACAATTACACCGGATCATTATGAGGAAATCATCTGGAGCAGGTGGCAAATCGGGATTGATGTCACCACAGCCCTTCCACTCCAATATTTGTAAGTATACTCGGAGGCTATGATACTTAGCAGCAGCTGAAGTTGGTGGCAGGGTTTGTGGATGGATTCAAGAATTGCTGGTGGACACTTTCTCACAAAAGCGTTTGTACCTCAGGGAGTCAAGAGATTCTCCAACGCTACCACCGTATAAAATCACTAATGCCTGCTCACCCGCTATACACACTTTCTCACAAGTAGCTGGCTCTGTGGAAAACTCCCTGGCCTGTTCTTGGAAGCTTAGACTTGACTTGAACTTCCTGAGAGCAGTGCCCTTTCCAATACCATAGAGGTGGGAAGTAGTGTCACATCCGAGTATAGCATGTAGAAAGAGAATATTGCTACATATTTCAGAACCAAGTTGAGCTTTAACAGCATGGAAATTCCATACTTTAGGCTTCTTCACATTCTTCCTAGGTTCTCGTCGAAAGAATATATTGTGAGAATTCAGGTGAGCATGGTAACACAACAAAATCAGTAAATGTGTGTCCTCGCCAACCAGTGCAATATCCATAAGTAGGGCAGATTCTACTGTATTCTTCACAATGAGAACATCTGCATCACCTGAAGCATGAAAAACTTTGCATTTCTTCCAGGAAGCTCCCAAGCAAATTGCTGAACAGCTGCTTGTTCTGTTTGCTAGAAAATCCACTTTCTTCATAGTGAGTTTCATATCCTCAGAGAATGTGACAGATACACCAGCCTGTCCCTTGGTTCGTCTTCGATGTACCATATCTTTAGTTGACGATTCACCATAACCATCAAAGACAACAATTGCTTCACCATACTTCATCGTTACATATCTACATAGACTGTGCATATCTCTTTGTAAGTGACACCCCGTGTCCACGGTATTCGCTGAAGAAGTGCACCACCATCGAGCACAAACTGAACCTCTCCAGATATTCCTGGACTGTCTTCAGTTAGGCTGTCCCAAATTGCTTTGGCTCTCTAAGCAACAGCGATGAATCGAACAGTGCTGGAGGATAACTGCAGAGCTCATACTTGAAGATGTCTTCAATCTTATCAACCGCTTTAGCAGCTATTGTCAGTCGCTGGAAAAGAAGTTGGGGGTCTATTTGCACTGTAACACCATCAATTTTGACCTTCCCACTCTTCTTGAATGTGAAGACAGCAGCTGTTTTTCCCTCCATGCTAGCCAAGATAGCAGCATTGCCAAAGATCTTTGCTGTGTCCACGTTAACATTGCTATGAGCACTCCAGTGGCAATACTTCGTAGACTGGGATCACAAGTAAAGGGGCTTCTCTCCTGTAGATAAGCCAGCTGTGTCTGAACATCTTTCCAATCACGAGCTTGTCTAGACTTTGTGATGTCCTTGTTCTGCTCCCCTGAATTGAAGGATACACAAGTCAACTCCTGCATTTGCTCTATTCACTTCTGCACATGCTGGCATTGCTAATGACCAAATAACTCGCTGCTGCTCAGTCATGCCTCGTCCCCTTGTGAGGCCACCAATTGTCTTCATGCTTCTCATTAAAACTTGTTCAATGACAAGATCTGAAGAGAGGCCAGCCCAGTGACGATTACTCCTTCTGATCACATGCAAACCATCCTGGAAATGCCGGTATACCTCTGGATGGTCTTCTCGCAGATGGGACATTTGCTGCAAGTAGAATGATACTGATTTAGTATAGTTGTTGTGCCAAGAAGCTGCCAAAAACGGAAGCATTTCAGAAAGGGCCTGCAGGTGCAAATCCCAGTTGCCTGTACGTTCTGCCCGTATGAAATTACGAAGAACATCGATCATTTCCATGTACTGCAGCCATAACATCTAGAATAGTATCTCTTGTTTCGACTGTCTTGACAGGAACAACGTCTGAAATTTTTCTCTTTCTTTCTAACACTGCTGGTTTACCACAATAAAAGCAATCACTTCTAAAATTGAACTGTTTTCCCGCTGATCTAAGAACCTGCTGACTAGTTGTAGCCAAAGCTTTATGGGCAGTTAGCTTAAGAGCCCTAACTATACTATTTGGTGAGCAGTACTTACGGCGACACTCCACATGAACAACCTGTCCAACGGAACATTTTAATGACTCTTTCCTATCTTTACTTGCTTGGTTGATGGTAGCACTCCAAATTAAGGTCAAAGGTCACATTTTTGCTGACTCGGAGAGAGTTGGCATTTAAAAATGTAGCAATATTATAGTAAATATAAACTTAATTAGATTTGTTAAACGCCATTTTTAGGGGACTTCCCCACATGGGATTCCCCGAGACTTTTGATATGTCATAGAGCACATTTTTCTATATATATATAGAAAAATGTGCTCTATGACATATTGCAACACAAAAAAATTGCAAAATTGCAACACAAATGTTTTCAACTGTTTCCTATAGGAAACAGTTGAAAACATTTGTGTTGCAATTTGTTTAAGGTCAAATCATAAAATGACTGGACTAATATGTGAGTGCGTATGGTTTTAATAAAAAGCCATAAAAGAGAGAGAATACGTCCACAAAAATATTTGTACAACACACACACACACACACACAGAACAGTATGGTACATATAAATAATAGCTGGCTAATAAATTTAGACATCACCATTTGATTGAACTCAGATATAATTCTCGCACTAGAACAGTTAAAAATACATTTCACCTATGTATTTCTGCCTTAAGGAATGCTTTATTGCATATATGTTTTTATTAATGCTCATCTACATAATCACATAGGAACCACGATGTCAAACATTCAGCTGGCACATACGGCAGTTCTGGTATCTCAGTAATGTCAGTGGCACAGACCTGGACTGAGCAAAACTTCAAAGTATAGTGAAGTGTGTGAACTGATAACAACAAAAACAACAACAAAACCGAGAAATATACGGCTGGTAAATGACACGAATGCTGCAGTCAAGTAACTATGCATGTGGTGTTGATGTGTGTATACAGGAGGACATATGAAATGGTATACAGTAGAATGTCAGTTATCTGAATAAGTTGCGACTGAGAGGTGTTCGGATAACTTAAAATGTATTATAAAAACACTAATAAAGGGGTGTGGTCAAGCAATTCTTCTTGTCTGTACATGCTATTATTAGATTTATGGTATTCGGGTTAACTGAAGTGTTTGGACAATTGGCATTGAATTTCCTCGTTAATTTTTAGACAACGATTTTGTAGCATCTCTTTTGGGAGCACTTGGTACAAGTGGCTTCATTATGATCAGAGTTGCAATCAAGCATTCTTGTACAAAAGGTAGAAGTTCGCCATAATTAGCTAATACCACTGGTGCCACAACGAGTGTACTAAATACCTATACGGCCATGACCGCTTAGGTTGCTCTGGCCCTGCACAAGAACGGGGGAATGATAGTTTGTTTATCACACGAAGAAACACACACACATATCCATAATCCTCTATGACAGACAACTCAACGGTAAGCGTTCCAGCAGCCATATTTTTTTATATTGTAAAAAAAAAAAACTAAATACTTGTGCTGTCATTTCTTCTTCTTTTTTTATTACAGGAAGTACTATGTCAGAGCAACATACAAAACAAAAAAATCAGAACTTTATATGGATAATAGATCTTTTTTTTTTTTTTAATACAGAGAACTGCCGACCAAATGCAGAATGCCATGTGGCCTCTACGGCGGTGAAAGGGTTAAGAAGACCAGAAACCTGCAGTGACTGCAGATCAGTGTACTTACTAGTCTTACCTTCCACCACACACATATACACACAGACACACACACACACTGCGCTCATACACACACAACACACACACTGCATTTTTGTACCCATTTGTGTCTAATGGATTATACTTTATCACCTAAGATTTGATTTTAGGATAGTTGGATGCAAGGAAAAAGTTGAGTGTTCACCCAAAAATATTTTATAGTACGAGGTTGAGAAGCTCAGAATCCGTCAAATAGAAGATGAATAAGAGTGTACTCTGTCTGAATCACATAACAGCTCTGAGACTGTCAGAAATAGAGTTTTAGTTAGTACAGTTGATGTTGATGGCAAGTCCGAATATTTAGCTATTTATTGTGCGGACTAATAGACCTTTTTTTGCATCATACTGTAGTAAACAGTTTTGTCTGTACCTGCTTTTAAAATCTATCTCTTGCTGAATGTGTGTGCAGAAAAATAATAAAAAAATAAAATATTTCATTTTCATGTTACCGAACTGGTCGTCATAAACTTGGCGGTGAAAGGGTTAAAGAATCTTACATTATCACAATGGAACCTTGTGCACATGTTCTTGTAATGTTTCCAAATTAGCAATTAAGTGTTAGCATCAGCAAATATACACAGTGCCACAGCTGTCACACACACACACAGAGGCGCCACTTATTTTCCTGGAAGAATCCCCCGTCAAGACATAGGACAGATCATTATTACTCCTAAGAATGTTAGTGACTATAGCAGATGACCACTTTTAGTATTGTGATCAATTGGTTCATTAAAGAAGGAAATAAGCATATCTTACCAACAAAGATGATGTGAGTATATATTTATATATGCTTAGTTGGAATTGACCCAGAGGAGTCACGTATACATCAGAACGACATGGATAGCTGTCAAAAACATAATTAAATACACACGCATACATGCACACACAGCTAAGCATTAATTAGAGTAAAGTCGATAAATAACAAGTTAGGTGCATTCGCAAGTGACCATAACAGCTCAAGATGAACCTGTACTGGTACTATATTTGACCCAGCTAACCATTATGTAGAGGCTATTTATGAGTTTTAACCTAGAGAGGTGGCAATAATATCATAGGAGATGATAAGAGCATCTGGTCTGGAAGTTGTAAGATTTGCTCAGCTGGAGTGATAAGAGGGGGTGGAGTACAACTCACCCAAACCAGTAGGTGCTCTATAGGCCTTGGGCGAGACTGTGAGGAATGGACCAAGTTAATTGAATTCATTACAAGGTTTCCTTGACCACAGCACAGCTAGAAGGCAGAATCAATATGTTTACAATTCCTAAAAAATGTTTACAATTCCTACCAAGATATTTGCATGTTTATGCTCGATATGAATCACTGTATCCTCAGTGGTGCAAGCAGCAGGATTATTTTAAAGGTGGGTTTTTTTTTATACCCCAAAGAGTTAGACCCACTTTAATTGTTAAATGAACATACTATAGATGACAAAAGTTGTTGAAACAATACGCTGGAACACAAGAAGAGTTTACAGATGGTGTCTATATTGATGTCAATTTGTAGTTCATGTGAATAAGTGCTAATACACTTAATCTCTCCACACTTAACCACATTTTGGTTACATTGTATTGATGACTTACCTAGTAATAGGTTTAATTCATTCGTAACAAAACGTACAACATTAGCTCGCGTTTACCTGCAGCTATTATTTATCTGTTGAGAATTGTATCATTATTATTACAGTAACTGAGTAAAGACACAGCATCAGATCAAGTGTATTAATAATCTATGAATATTAGTAATGGAAAGGTGAGGGTTCACGTAAGACTATATGGGCTCATGTATAGCTCTTCAAGTGTTTTGTCAGTGCTCATCAGTTTTCTTTCATGTAGCCATGCACCTTCACTAATATTACAATGGTACAATCCAGTTAGATATGCACTCTGTACCCGTGTTATTGGAGGCGTGTATCCGTGTTATTGGAGGTGTGTATGCGTGCATGAGTATGGAGGGAGTGTCCGTGCATCGGAAGAGCTACATTATTATGTTGTGTGAATGTTTACATGATGAGCTATGCAACTGGCAACTGGGTGTCTGGTGTCTGAAATATTTAGCACTTTTAAGTGCCAAAGTTTATACAGTCACGCACACACACACACACACATGCTTCTGACTACTTCAAGACAACTCACTTGAGTGAGTAAGTTATACCATTAAATTAGTCAGAAAAACAAAAGTCCTTTCATGACCATTTGTGGCTATATATTATTTATAAAGATTATGAAATAAATTCTGTTTTCAAGGAATGGAATTAAGTAATTATTAAAATATGTGCTACTGTTTGGATTAACATTGTGAAAGATGTACATGATTCCTCAGTATTGCAAGTTTAATGTTACGTGAACATGATACAAGATGTATCCTAACATGAGCACACATTCCACTTGCATCGTTGTGCACGTAAGGTAGCTTCATAACCAAGGGGGCGTGGTAACATCATGACACAAACATTTAAGCCATGCTGGATTATATACATATTAATCTAATGTGAGTTAGAGCTGTCGATTAAATAATAAATGGTTAATACGTATTTGAGTAGACGGAAACGTCATTAACAATAATTTAATTATTTCACAACAATTCGGTACAATAAATAAATATAGATAAGTCAATTAGCATATTATAGTTTGGTCTTTCAGCAAAAATATTATCATTGCATGTTTCTCCAGCTTCTAACCCTTAGCTTCACTCAATCTCCTTCAGTGCATACTATATAAATCTAGTAAACACATAAAATGTCATAGTAATAACCAAACTCAATAGTGACACTCTTTACCTATTGATTCTGACTCCACATGTGTATATTATACATATCATATGTGCTTTGAATAAATTTACAAAATTGAATTGGATGGATGTATAGATAGACAAACAAGAAACAATAAATAATAACAGCAAATATTACTATTTTGATAGCATTTACATTCTAAACACCAATCATATATACTCACACTATTATACTGAGCTCAATATTTCTTGTCACAAATAGTTAAATTAACCCTGGACAGCTGAAAGTACAATTTGACGAAGAATTGATATAGTTTATGCGGATGGAGGTGATCGACATACCATGGCTATTGACTATATTTTTAGTATAAGACTACTTTTGCCAAATAACAACAATCAAACATTAGTATCTGGCATGGGGTGATGAGGGAGGGGGGGGGGGGATTAATTTTCATCACAAATCAAAAATATTCTAATACCGAAAAAATACTGGCTTTGTAGTGATTAGTGATTAACAGAATATTTTTGCTGTAGGGGATGTTCCTAACATTGCCTTGAATTCGTGACATGGGGGGGGGGGGGGGGGGGTGGCCCGAATTTTTTTTGTTGCTATTTTATGCTATATAGCAATACAAAGTTGTTGATTGGGCAATAGCTCTGTTGAATTGCAATATAGAATAGTATGTAATATACTAGCTATTCATAAACAGAAGACATACGAGGCTGTCACAATGCAGAGTACATGCATCGGTATGGTATCACTCCCCATTGGGTCTTTCTTCTTTGACTAAGTCAGCAATTCTGATGGTGTACAGCGGCAAGTTGTGTTTGTGTGTTTGTGTGTTCTAATGCAAAAGTGACCTTGACTCAATTATCATTTCTTTCAAGGGAACAAATTATTCACTTCAAGTCTCTAAAACTATTTCCAATTCATGTGCTTTCATTGCCTCCAGCTAATACAATGAGCAAGAAACATGTACACAAATTATTATCGATAATCAATCCAGTATATGATCTGTGTTATGTTTTTCATTGCTTCTAGTCCCAAACATATAAATCATGGTTGACAGACAAGAGTAATTACTCAGCAAGTGGTACCATGCACAGCATGTGTGGACCAATAAACCCTTATCAGTGCATGCCTAGCTGCCTGTGTGTATTCACCAGTACCTGGCTTCCCACCTCAAATAAACTAGATGTCTTTTTATGGCTTCAGGTCAGGTATACTGGTCCAAATAATATTACCAATCATGCACACACACACACACACACACACACACACACACACACACATTTCTTACTTTAATCACCAAGTACCCATGGGCTATAGCTATATCTTAATTAGCAAGTAATATCTAATTCAAACCAAACACTCGTGACTATGCTAAACATAAAAATACTAAGAACAAAAAAAACAAAAAACGACAGTACCTGTATTTAATGGGAGACCATTATTACATGAGGTTATGGTAGACGTTATTACGAAATATTTCTGACACAATAGTCCTCTCGATACACATCACAGCTGCGTTTTCTATAGCTTCCAGTCTGTACATCTGTCAGGCTTCCTTCAACACACCTTTAGGTACTGTATATGTACATTAAGAACAAAGACGGTAATGAATGGTCAATGTGTTCGCTACATTCCACTCTGTATATCATGTGACTCCCTCAAACCCATTGATTAATAAGGCTACATACTTAAACAATAGCTAGGTATAATGCCTTGGCATGCACAATTGTGTGTGTGTGTGTGTGTGTGTGTGTGTAAAAATTAATAGCTGAGAGCCACCTATGAAAAGATGTTCCTGCCACAAGCAGTATAAAGTTGCGATAAGTAGTATGGACTACATTCGAATGATGTGCTATACAACATTCACACTGGTAACACACCCACCCACACACCACATACATGTACATGATATTATAGTTACATGTCACAAATAATGGCAATGACGTGTAGAAACATCTAGAGATACTGCAAAGAATTAATATAAACAAGTAAACCCTTTCCCCCCCCCCCCCCCCCCCCCCAACTAGCCGAGCACTCATGTACGGCAGCTTGATAAACTCATGAATATCTCAGTTGTTTCTAGAACATCAATTCATTCTTGTTAGTCTTAGGAACAAATTCATGCACTTCTGTATGTTTTAACTTGAAATATACATCACACATGCATACATAAGCAATTCTGAGGAACTTAGCATAACAATACCCACAGGAGTTCATAGTTTCAAAATCTTACCCCTTGTGACGCCAGTATAACATAAACAAATCTCGGAACTCTCAAATCACTGTTCTTTCAACTTCCGAGCCATATTGTGTGTATGTACTGTATGATATAGCACACAATGCATGTGCTACAGGTTTTGTTTGTGTATCAAAAGCTGACATGGCCATGGTTCCTTAGAATTTGAAAAAAAAATTATGCAGATAATAGTTCATTTAAATTTTAAAATTTAGTAATGTAAATATAAGTTGTCTCATTAATTAACCCTCAGGTGCATGTGCGAGAGGGTTACAGTAGTCGTCCTGTGTGTCTGTCACGTTCTGTTTTGGAGATTACTGACAACTAACCATTGATTAATTATGTATGAATTTACTCAGGATGAAGTTTTAGGACCTATTATTGTGCTACTTACTCCGCGTAGGTACCAGCTTTTATGGGATGCCCCCTAGCGTGGTGTTTCTGGCTAGTTTAGCTTAAGACAGCATTTCGATGTACCATTTTCATTGCTTGAGCTATATTGATGCCTCATTAAAATAGCTAACAGATCGCTTTGTTCTTTTGGAAGAATATATTGTTTTATAGCGCTGAGGGTTCGCACTTTTGGTGCTTTGCATTACTTTAGCTTTCATAAACCACAAGCAAAAAAAGAATAAAAAAGGAAAGTGTCCAACATGACAATCAACATGACAATGCTAGTTAGTAGCCGTTTATTCATTTTAATTATCAAATGCTTAGTTTGTGACACACACACAATTATGCTTCTAAGATAGGTGCAATTCTGCTTCAGGAGAGAGCAATTTCATGATAAAAACCTAGCCTCTCTGGTTCATAGTTACAGTAATAGGTTAAATAACAACTTGAATGCCGTTTTGGGATTTACACGACCAAGGGCCGATAGATCAGCCAAATGGAACGGTGCAAGCGACTTGTACAATGGCTCTAGACTATAGGAAAAACATTAAACCTATTTTTTTTTATTGAATGATTCACTTACTCACAACTACCACAAATTGAGCAATCTGATTGGACAGTTTTCCTGAACCATGGCACAAAGTGATCTATCAATTCACATCAACACCCTCCCCCCCCTCCCCCCACACTTCCGAGGAAAGGGGATGATGGGTTTGGTTGCAAATAACTCACTTCAGGGACAATTAGTCACAAACAATACCTGAATAAGAAAGACTTTTCACGAAAGCTTCTGAGACCTTAATAGTATCCTGTTAACCTGCACACGTAGCATGTTAATAAGTGGTTCGTTTTAAGCAGTCACCATGTAATATGTGTTAGCTAGCTTTATAATTTATATTATCATTTAACAGGAAAACAATAATAACAAGATTTGAGTTCCATTCTTCATACATATAACCACAAAAATTCACACATTTACGTTTAATAACATAATTATAAATTAAAGTAACTGTTTCACCATCTCATCAATGACTGGCACTATGAGGTGGCCACTTCTTAGAATGTCTTGACCCCACAGTAATATCAATGAATCTAATTATTATTTATTGCAGTAAGTACTGTGTTACAGTGACAAAAGCAAAACAAAACAACAACAACAACAACAACAACACTGTAACTTTATCAATAATAGAAACACCTTGTGCTTCATACAAGGATATTTATGATAATCACCAAGTTAATATTGG
>WLWD01004039.1_pt1 | contig 15068 bp, 15 predicted proteins | sample 6712731 | NCBI WGS metagenome assembly WLWD01 (sample SAMN12718690, study PRJNA576275) | sponge metagenome | isolation source: marine sponge | host: Mycale hentscheli | place: New Zealand: South Island, Marlborough, Capsize Point | collected 2014-11-01
TCACTACACTATCAGTCACTACACTATCAGTCACTACACTACCAGTCACTACACTACCAGTCACTACCAGTCACTACACTACCAGTCACTACCAGTCACTACACTATAAGTCACTACACTACCAGTCACTGCACTACCAGTCACTACACTACCAGTCACTACCAGTCACTGCACTACCAGTCACTACACTACCAGTCACTACACTACCAGTCACTACACTACTAGTCACTACCAGTCACTACACTATAAGTCACTACACTACCAGTCACTACACTATCAGTCACTACACTATCAGTCACTACACTACCAGTCACTACACTACCAGTCACTACACTACCAGTCACTACACTATAAGTCACTACACTACCAGTCACTACCAGTCACTACACTACCAGTCACTACCAGTCACTACACTACCAGTCACTGCACTACTAGTCACTACCAGTCACTACACTACTAGTCACTACCAGTCACTACACTATAAGTCACTACACTACCAGTCACTACACTATCAGTCACTACACTACCAGTCACTATACTATCAGTCACTACACTATCAGTCACTGCACTACCAGTCACTACACTACCAGTCACTACACTACCAGTCACTACCAGTCACTACACTACCAATCACTACACTACCAGTCACTGCACTACCAGTCACTACACTACCAGTCACTACCAGTCACTACACTACCAGTCACTACCAGTCACTACACTATCAGTCACTACACTACCAGTCACTACCAGTCACTACCAGTCACTACACTACCAGTCACTACCAGTCACTACACTATCAGTCACTATACTATCAGTCACTACACTATCAGTCACTACACTATCAGTCACTATACTATCAGTCACTACCAGTCACTACACTACCAGTCACTACCAGTCACTACCAGTCACTACACTACCAGTCACTACCAGTCACTACACTACCAGTCACTACCAGTCACTACACTACCAGTCACTACCAGTCACTACACTACCAGTCACTACCAGTCACTACACTACCAGTCACTACCAGTCACTACACTATCAGTCACTGTTCAAAGAAATCATTCCAGTGTGGTTTAAAGCTGCATCAGATTCCAAAAAAATTATAGACTTACAAACTAAAAAAAATCCATACTTAACTTCATTAGAATAAATAATACATCTGAATATTGGTCTGTTAATAATGAAACAGCAGGATTTGCTAATACGTGTGTATATTATCTACGACAAAGGGAAGACAAACTAAACCAAGAGTGTGACATCACTTTCTAGTACTAACCCTTCACCCCCCCCCCCCCCCCCCGCCCCGGTTTTTCCCCCCAGAATTTTTTAAGTTACTATAGCACATTAGGTAAAGTTGAATTCTACGAGTTCCAGTAATTATAACTCCAAACATGAGAGCAAGCACTGACCAGTGTTGAGCATACACTCATATAGGCATGTGCAAGCACTGACCAGTGTTGAGTACACACTCATATAGGCATGTGCAAGCACTGACCAGTGTTGAGTATACACTCATATAGGCATGTGTAAGCACTGACCAGTGTTGAGTATACACTCATATAGGCATGGGCAAGCACTGACCAGTGTTGAGTACACACTCATATAGGCATGTGCAAGCACTGACCAGTGTTAAGTATACACTCATATAGGCATGTGCAAGCACTGACCAGTGTTGAGTATACACTCATATAGGCATGTGCAAGCACTGACCAGTGTTGAGTATACACTCATATAGGCATGTGCAAGCACTGACCAGTGTTAAGTATACACTCATATAGGCATGTGCAAGCACTGACCAGTGCTGAGTATACACTCATATAGGCATGTGCAAGCACTGACCAGTGTTGAGTATACACTCATATAGGCATGGGCAAGCACTGACCAGTGTTGAGTACACACTCATATAGGCATGTGCAAGCACTGACCAGTGTTGAGTATACACTCATATAGGCATGGGCAAGCACTGACCAGTGTTGAGTACACACTCATATAGGCATGTGCAAGCACTGACCAGTGTTGAGTACACACTCATATAGGCATGTGCAAGCACTGACCAGTGTTGAGTATACACTCATATAGGCATGTGCAAGCACTGACCAGTGTTGAGTACACACTCATATAGGCATGTGCAAGCACTGACCAGTGTTGAGTACACACTCATATAGGCATGGCAAGCACTGACCAGTGTTGAGTACACATGCACATGACAGTGTTGAGGCATGTGCAAGCACTGACCCGGTGAGTATACACTATATAGGCATGTGCAAGCACTGACCAGTGTTGCGTACACACTCATATAGGCATGTGCAAGCATGTGACCAGTGTTGACTATACACTCATAGGATAAGCATGTGCAAGCACTGACCAGTGTTGAGTATACATCATATAGGGCATGGCAAGCACTGACCAGTGTTGAGTACACTATATAGGCATGTGAAGCACTGACCAGTGTTGAGTACACACTCATATAGGCATGTGCAAGCACTGACCAGTGTTGAGTATACACTCATATAGGCATGTGCAAGCACTGACCAGTGTTGAGTACACACTCATATAGGCATGTGCAAGCACTGACCAGTGTTGAGTACACACTCATATAGGCATGTGCAAGCACTGACCAGTGTTGAGTATACACTCATATAGGCATGTGCAAGCACTGACCAGTGTTGAGTACACACTCATATAGGCATGTGCAAGCACTGACCAGTGTTGAGTACACACTCATATAGGCATGTGCAAGCACTGACCAGTGTTGAGTACACACTCATATAGGCATGTGCAAGCACTGACCAGTGTTGAGTATACACTCATATAGGCATGTGCAAGCACTGACCAGTGTTGAGTATACACTCATATAGGCATGTGCAAGCACTGACCAGTGTTGAGTATACACTCATATAGGCATGGGCAAGCACTGACCAGTGTTGAGTACACACTCATATAGGCATGTGCAAGCACTGACCAGTGTTGAGTATACACTCATATAGGCATGGGCAAGCACTGACCAGTGTTGAGTACACACTCATATAGGCATGTGCAAGCACTGACCAGTGTTGCGTATACACTCATATAGGCATGTGCAAGCACTGACCAGTGTTGAGTATACACTCATATAGGCATGTGCAAGCACTGACCAGTGTTGAGTACACACTCATATAGGCATGTGCAAGCACTGACCAGTGTTGAGTACACACTCATATAGGCATGGGCAAGCACTGACCAGTGTTGAGTACACACTCATATAGGCATGTGCAAGCACTGACCAGTGTTAAGTATACACTCATATAGGCATGTGCAAGCACTGACCAGTGTTGAGTATACACTCGTATAGGCATGTGCAAGCACTGACCAGTGTTGAGTATACACTCATATAGGCATGTGCAAGCACTGACCAGTGTTGAGTATGCACTCATATAGGCATGTGCAAGCACTGACCAGTGTTGAGTATACACTCATATAGGCATGTGCATCAAAGTAATATGGGTTTAAAAATGGGTGTGGCTAAGTACAGCAGTGATTTGCACACCCAGTGAAAAAGCCTGTATGACACCCAGCATAAACGAATCTCCACCCACTTTTAAACCAGCTAGTGTCTCATCTGCATAATACACTCGGTACAGTCTAAAGAATGACACTGACCTTTGACCCATTCCTTGGCCTCCTCAAATGTACTCTCTCTAGTGATGTCATACACTATCATTGCAGCATTGGCACGGCGATAGTACATGGGCGCCATGGATCTGAACCTGATGGAAGAACAGACGCATAGACACACAGACACACACATAGACAGACAGACAGACAGACACATAGACAGACAGACAGACACATAGACAGACAGACAGACAGACACATAGACAGACAGACATAGACACATATATCTTGCCATCAACAATGCCTCACCTCTCCTGACCGGCTGTGTCCCAGACTTGAAGTTTAATGCGATGATTACGTAACGTCCTAGTGGAAAGACACAATATAACTCCAGAGATAAGATATTGAGACAGAGATAGACACGATAGAGATATTGAGATAGACAGGATAGAGATATTGAGATAGACAGGATAGAGATATTGAGATAGATAGGATAGAGATATTGAGATAGACAGGATAGAGATATTGAGATAGACAGGATAGAGATATTGAGATAGACAGGATAGAGATATTGAGATAGACAGGATAGAGATATTGAGATAGACAGGATAGAGATATTGAGATAGACAGGATAGAGATATTGAGATGGGGTAAGGATGTAACACTTCAAAGAGAAATACAAGGATAGAAATCAAACCTCTGAGAAAGATAACTCAGGATATAACACCTCAGGGACAGGATGTTGAGACATGGTGACATAGGATATAACAAAATGTATTAGTCCTCACAAACAATTCACACACATGCACACACACAAACACACACGCACACCTAGTTTCACAGGTTTGGCCTCATTGTCTCACACGTTAAAACTACACCTCATCACACAATGAAGGTGAAGAAGCTGTGACTCACATGGTGAAGAAGCTGTGACTCACATGGTGAAGAAGCTACATGTATGACTCACATGGTGAAGAAGCTGTGACTCACATGGTGAAGAAGCTGTGACTCACATGGTGAAGAAGCTGTGACTCACATGGTGAAGAAGCTGTGACTCACATGGTGAAGAAGCTATGACTCACATGGTGAAGAAGCTGTGACTCACATGGTGAAGAAGCTATGACTCACATGGTGAAGAAGCTGTGACTCACATGGTGAAGAAGCTGTGACTCACATGGTGAAGAAGCTGTGACTCACATGGTGAAGAAGCTGTGACTCACATGGTGAAGAAACTGTGACTCACATGGTAAAGAAGCTGTGACTCACATGGTGAAGAAGCTATGACTCACATGGTGAAGAAGCTGTGACTCACATGGTGAAGAAGCTATGACTCACATGGTGAAGAAGCTGTGACTCACATGGTGAAGAAGCTACATGTATGACTCACATGGTGAAGAAGCTGTGACTCACATGGTGAAGAAGCTACATGTATGACTCACATGGTGAAGAAGCTGTGACTCACATGGTGAAGAAGCTGTGACTCACATGGTGAAGAAGCTGTGACTCACATGGTGAAGAAGCTATGACTCACATGGTGAAGAAACTGTGACTCACATGGTGAAGAAGCTATGACTCACATGGTGAAGAAGCTGTGACTCACATGGTGAAGAAGCTATGACTCACATGGTGAAGAAGCTGTGACTCACATGGTGAAGAAGCTGTGACTCACATGGTGAAGAAGCTGTGACTCACATGGTGAAGAAGCTGTGACTCACATGGTGAAGAAGCTGTGACTCACATGGTGAAGAAGCTGTGACTCACATGGTGAAAAGAAGCTCACGATGAATCACATGGTGAAGAAGCTGTGACTCAAATGAGTGAAAGAAGCTGTGACTAATGGCTGAAGAGCTGTGACTCACGATGGTGAAGAACTGTGACTCACATGTTGAAGAAGTACATGTATACCACATGAGTGAAAGAAGCTGTGACTCACATGGTGAATGAAAGAAGCGGACCTCACATGGTGACGAAGCTGGGACTCACATGCGTGTGTGAAGACGCTGTGACTCACATGGTTGAAGAAGCTATGACTCACATGGTGAAAGCTGAATGAAGAAGCTGTGACCACATGGATGAAGAAGCTATGACTCACATGTGAAAGCAAGCTGTGAACTCACATGGTTGAAGAAAGCTACAGTATGACTCAACATGTGAAGAAGATAATGTATGACTCACATGGTGAAGAAGCTATGACTCACATGGTGAAGAAGCTGTGACTCACATGGTGAAGAAGCTGTGACTCACATGGTGAAGAAGCTACATGTATGACTCACATGGTGAAGAAGCTACATGTATGACTCACATGGTGAAGGTGAAGAAGCTGGCTCCTATGGTGGGACTGACACTAGATGTGAACGTATTACCGACATGGCGCAAAACTAGAGATGTCTTCCCTACACCTGCATACACACACACACACACACACACACACACACACACATACACATACACATACACACACACACACACACACACAGAGCAAATTATAGAGATTACTCAATGGGAACTGAAACTGTTACATGCATGTATGTATCATGCAATAGGACTGTTACTAAGTCAGTCAGTCAGTCTGTCAGTCTGTCAGTCAGTCTGTTTGTCTGTCAGTCTGTCAGCTGTTTGTCTGTCAGTCAGTCAGTCAGTCAGTCTGTCTGTCAGTCAGTCTGTTAGTCAGTCAGTCTGTCAGTCAGTCTGTCAGTCAGTCTGTCAGTCAGTCTGTCAGTCAGTCAGTCAGTCTGTCTGTCAGTCAGTCTGTTTGTCTGTCTGTCAGTCTGTCAGGGGTTCATTTAGGGGGGGCAAGAGGTGATTGTCCTCTTGAGTTCATTTCACTCAATCCTTGAAATTTTCTTAAAATTTTATAAGCGAAATGCAAATTAAAAAATGAAACATGAAGATGAATTTAACATCCCAGTATAGCACTAGCCACACACATACTCTCCATGAAGATTTCTTAACTACAACTTTCCTGCTCATAAAATTCATCCTTGAGATAGTGTAAGTTCAATTACCCTTTAATTAACTCCTAAATGACCCCTGTATCAATCAGTCAGTCAGTCAGCTGGGTTACACACAGAGGGGGCTGGACCTGAAATTTCCTCCCCTCTCCCCCCAAAGTTTTTTCAAAGTACACAGTGCAATAGTTAAAATTGAATTTTGAGTAGTAAGATTAATACTGCATGTGACCAAACACTGATCAGTGTGAAGTATACACTCTCATATAAATGGGTGTGGCCAAGTACATGCAGGGTCTCCCACCTCCAGTGAAATTCCTGTACGACAGACACCCTTATCAGTCAGTCAGTCAGTCAGTCAGTCAGTCAGTCATTCTAGCTGTCCGTCTCTCTGTCCTAACACACAACCGTAAGACTAGGATACTATTTGGTACAAATACTTGTCAATGTATTGAAATATTTAGTACTTCCTTACACCATACACACACATCCACTACTGTACCATCACCTAACATGCAAATACACACACACACACAAGTACACACACACACACACAAGTACACACACACACAAGAGCACACACACACGCGCGCGCACACACACACACTTCGCAGGTCCTACAGTGAATAGTTCTGTGATAATGTGTGAGTTTGCCTGGCACTGTATGTATGTATCAGTTCTTGCTCAATACTTGCACAGCAAGGTGCCAGACATATTCACATGTTCGTGTACGGATGCACAACATGGTCTAACTTCAAACACACGTGTGCGCCATGTTTCCAGGAATACTGGCGGCCATTAGTGCACAGCATCACACCAGATAGAGGAAGACACAAATACAGCAACATTTCAACCCAATAGAACAAGTTCTCACACACTAACGTGGAGGAATTTTGAACTACAGTAAATGAAGAGATTGCACTAAACAGCTATAGCAGGCTGTGCAATAAATAAATAAATAATAATTTAACACACACAAACCAAACTTGTATGCTACAAACTCCCAGTTATGCCCCACAAGTTTCAATAGTACCTCACTCTTCAATCTCCTACATATCCCATCCTAGTTGCTAGATACCAAGTCCACAGCAATTTAAGTATCCATAGCAACTACACCAGGTTCTGCACGAGCAGTTCTAGGGTTACACCAACTGACTGACCTTGGGTTCCCAGTATGACAACCTTGGCCTCAATACTAGACTTGGACGAACTACCAGGCACCTCAAGAGCCATCAGTTCAGACCGTTACAGAAGTGCTCCCGCGTTCTTCACGAACAGCATACGCAGTCGAATTATTTTCTTTAAAAACCTGTGTAGCCTATTCTAGAACCTGAACACGTCCACAACTAATTAGCTCATTACGAAGTCTTTCGCACGCAAGGTATACGAGAATAGAGGACGCAGTCCGAGTTAGGAGTTGGAAGAGAAGCTCTGGCAACTGGACTTTGTTTTGCTGAATATGCACTTCCAGCAATACATTTGGTAATGGTCGATAGAACCGTGACGACCATTACCTGTGAGAAGTCCACTCTCTATTATTATGTAAAAGATTGCATAATAAAGTTATTTTATGTTGTTGAAGAGATTTCTAGATAAGTGCAGTCATACTAACGACACAGAATGATGTTTTTGTTGAGGCATAAAAAAATAATCATCTAATTGAATGATTAAGATAGAATTAGTGCCAGTTCACACAATGACAGAAGAAGAAGAAGATAAATACACAATGCAAGCATTTGGGAAGGTGAGCCATTATGATCGGGGAAGAGGTCTCTTCTTCAAGGGAAAGCCGAGATCAAGTAACCGCTTCACAGATTTGGATTCACTCCCTGCTACACGCATAATAGAAACCAGCGTGTCTCGGTCGGCCGTGGGGAAGAATGCCTTGAGGCGTTGCTCTGCTTCCTCTGCACACACACACACACACATTACACCAACAGACAGTCACATACTAATAGCAATTCCCTGGTAGTGGCCATGCCAGTATGCAATGTGGCATACATGCACTAACTGAACATAACACATGAAATGTGCACTAGACACTCTTGTAAATAACTGACATACGTTGGGAGATCTCTCTGTTTCTCTGTCCGTCTCTCTCCCTCTGTGCGCGTCTACCTCCACCAGAGCGAGAGTTGGACAAGTTAGCATTCCCAGAGACACTACTTCTCCGCCTCATCTGACTCAGCCGACGTTTGAGAGGTTTGCGTCTCCGATATGTGAGTTGCAGTAAGATGAAGATAATAATGAGCCCTACAATAACACCTACTGGGATATACCAGTACACCTACACACACACACACACACACTCAACGACCATGTTTGAACACTCTCTGTTCTTACTCTCAGCCAAGCCACGATCCTGTTGAGTGTTGCTATAGTAAAGATGTCCAGCAGATCATTCAGAGTCCTTTCATTGTCCACAAACACACATCTACAGGTACATACACAAGAAACATTGAGTCTGTCCTGGTACTAGACTGTGACTGGGTCTGTCCTGGTACTCGACTGTGACTGGGTCTGTCCTGGTACTCGACTGTGACTGGGTCTGTCCTGGTACTAGACTGTGACTGGGTCTGTCCTGGTACTAGACTGTGGCTGGGTCTGTCCTGGTACTAGACTGTGACTGGGTCTGTCCTGGTACTAGACTGTGACTGGGTCTGTCCTGGTACTAGGCATGCCTAGCCTAATAATCATGGTAAAGGATCATCACTCACCTAGGTGGATTGTCATTGGAGCAGTATCCTTGGAAGTTGTTACAGGAGCGTCCGCTCCTCAGACGTTCTCCCTGTCCTTGTCCAAACACCGTGAAGCTGGACTGACAGGCGGTATTAGAAGGACCTCCCATGCAGCACACGTCACAGAGTAGGGACATGTCGTGGGTACCAGCCACACACTGGCAATCCTGGTAGTCCCGAGCAGCACACAAGGACCCAGCACAAATACCATTAATGCACGTGCTCCTGTTGTTGTTGCACAACTGAATCCCAGGAGTAGAAGCTGGTAGAGGACATGATCCAGACATTCCACTGAGACATGCAAACACACACACACATACAAACAAACACAGTCACCAAAAACAACAACAAATGGTGCTGCTATGACAACACACTGCATCATCACTGGCTCCAGACCTTTAGAGCTTCAACGAAAGCAAACCAGCTCAGCAAATGAGAACCGGTAAGGGTTGTTGATATACTGGCTAATATTTAAAGGTCTTCAGGGGTCAGAGTGCACATACAATACATCAGAGTGTCCTGCATGCTTTACTCAATAGCCAAATACCAGCACAAAGTAAAGGTTCTTGCAGTGAAACTCAAGATATTTATTAATAACAACAGTTTTACAACACACACACACACACACGCTGTAATGTCAGACTTACCTGCAGTTAGTAGCGTCAGCACATTCTGATACAGATCTACACACTGTATCAGAAGGCATGAATCTACACCCAGAAGAACAGCACACCTCGACAGAACTAGGACTGAGGATGATAAATAAAATATAATATTTACACTAACAACAATACACACACATACACATCAGTATGCTTGTTTAGACCCTAACACATGTACATAGACATCCACTACACATGCCCCATCACTGACTCTGTGTGTGTGCATGCGTGTGTGTGTGTTACCTGCACTGTGATCCGGAGGTCAGAGTACAATTACTACCAACGCAGCACGGGTCATTGTCACAGTTAGTACCACAGTCACACTGCTCCGAGCCTTCTACTACTCCATTACCACAGAAATCAGAGTTGGCTAAACAAACACAAAAATAAATAAATAAATGAACACACATTATATAAACTTGTACCACGATACGCTCAAACTGTCCAATTAGATTGCTCAATTTGTGGTGAATCACGCCCACCTCCTAGGAGGTGAATCACGCCCACCTCCTAGGAGGTGAATAAGTAAACTGTCCAATCAAAAATTAGTTGTTGTTGTTTTTTGAGTTTCCTATAGCCTAGAGCCATGGTACAAGGCGGATCCATCCCTCCGTTCGGTCGGTACTGGATTTAAACTATCCTCGGGCCTTCCACCCTTGGTTTGTAAATCCTGTACCAACCTTCACGTCATGGTGTAACTATACAAAATATACTAACTTAAAAAAATTAACACTTTGAACTGGATATTCAGTCTGTTCAGTACTCAACCTAATACTGTACTCAACCCGGTCCAGTACTCAACCCAGTCCAATATTTAACCCGATCCATACTCAAATTAAATGAAACTTCCGGACAATTGTAAAGATATGATAAAGGTAAAAGGAGGTGTGTCTCACCAGCGAAGCAGGAGGACTTGTCGTTCAGCACAGCTCTGATTCTATTGTTACTACAACTGGAGAATCTCTTGTTGTTTGGAAGAGCTCCGTCTGTTGCCTGAGCGAACATGATGAAGTTACCTCCTGACCCCCCAGGAGCACAAGCGCCAGATGGATCATGCTGCACTCACATGCAATTACAACATCCATCAACCACATGCATCAACCACATCCAGAATTTTTAAACATACACACACATGCATGTCATATGTCATAATTACCGGAGATCCAAAATTGTGGCCGAACTCGTGAGCGACTGTGACCTGCGTCACAGATCGAGGTTGTCTCTGACCAAAATTGAGAGTTGTGACTATGCCAGTATTGAGGAACCGCTCTCCGACGCCCAGTCTGACACGCCCTTCACAGATGCCCCCTCGATTGCCACCATTGGGTTCTGCCACCCACGCCAGTCCCAGAACTCCATTGTCAAAGTCTCTGTAAGTAAGCAACAGAGCTAGGCAAAAGTTCTCCTGATCCTCCTGAGACCAGAGGTCTAAGAAATCCTCGACAGTAATAACACTCCGCAGGAACCTGTAGCCAGGCATGTTGGCCTGGAACACTTCCAGCTTAGCCACTACTGGCTGGATGCCGTCTGGACTTCCATTCCCGTCAAAGTCCGTGTCCCTGTAGATGGCTCCTACTGCATTCATGATGGTAGCTACTTCACTCATTGTGTCAGCAATACTTCCTCCTCCTTCGTTAGCGAGGAACAAGTGATCTGCCGCTACTCGGACTTGACAGAACTTGTTGGACGTCGCCTGTCTCTTCAGGATGTTGTGATCGTCCATTCCATAGTATGTTGCCCCTTCCTTCAATGGCACCGCATGTGCAGCTTGCTTCTTCATCTTCTCTAGCAGATTCTCCTTCACCCCACACGACGCTGCCTGGGCCGGTTGGTTTACATCTCTCGCACGATACACGATGGAATGAAAGTCCCCACCCACTGGTAGTGAGTCAAAGAACTTGTGAGCACGCTCAATGTGGTAGCTGTCTGTCTTGGTGGTAATGACTCCGTCAAAAACTCCGTTGATAATATGACCTGCTATTCTGGACCCACGTTCATCTGAATAAACAAACACACAAACACTGTTTCTAGGACTACATGCAACACATGTCCACCACAAGCCCATCACATGTGGTTCTTGCTGCCTTACCGTGTAACGGTCCCTCATAAAAGGTCAAAGGGTCATATTCAGATGTTGGTTTTCCGTTGACAAGGAACTGAGCAGTCGGAGTGAATAGAGTTTTAGAGTGGTGTAGTAAACCCTGGAAAGTTCTATATACAGCATATTTAGAGTTTAAGAGTGATATAGAAAATTCTAGAAAGTTCTACATACCACATACTAGAAGAATCACAAGTCCTACAAGTATTCAGCCTATTAACTTGTACAACTATCTATCATAGTCTGTCCCAGTATTCACTCAGTCTGTCCCGGTATTCACTCAGTCTGTCCCGGTATTCACTCAGTCTGTCCCGGTATTCACTCAGTCTGTCCCGGTATTCACTCAGTCTGTCCCGGTATTCACTCAGTCTGCCCCGGTATTCACTCAGTCTGTCCCGGTATTCACTCAGTCTGTCCCGGTATTCACTCAGTCTGTCCCGGTATTCACTCAGTCTGTCCCGGTATTCACTCAGTCTGTCCCGGTATTCACTCAGTCTGTCCCGGTATTCACTCAGTCTGTCCCGGTATTCACTCAGTCTGTCCCGGTATTCACTCAGTCTGTCCCGGTATTCACTCAGTCTGTCCCAGTATTCACTAGTCTGTCCGTATCACTCAGTCTGTCCGTATTCACTCAGTCTGTCCCAGTATTCTCAGTCTCAGTATTCACTCAGTCTGTCCCGGTATTCACTCAGGTCTGTCCCGGTATTCACTCAGTCTGTCCCGGTATTCACTCAGTCTGTCCCGGTATTCACTCAGTCTGTCCCGGTATTCACTCAGTCTGTCCCGGTATTCACTCAGTCTGTCCCGGTATTCACTCATCAGTCTGTCCCAGTCTGGTATTCACTCAGTCTGTCCCGGTATTCCAGTCTGTCCCGGTATTCACTCAGTCTGTCCCGGTATTCACAGTCTCCCGGTAGTCTGTCCCGGTATCCACTCAGTCTGTCCCGGTATTCACTCAGTCTGTCCCGGTATTCACTCAGTCTGTCCCGGTATTCACTCAGTCTGTCCGGTATTCACCACTCAGTCTGTATTCACTCAGTCTGTCCCGGGATTCACTCACTCAGTCTGCCGGTATTCCCAAGTCTGTCCCGGTATTCACTCAGTCTGTCCCGGTATTCAGTCTGTCCCGGGAGTCTGTCCCGGTATTCACTCAGTCTGTCCGGTATTCGGTCCCCACTCAGTATTCAGTCTGTCCCGTCTGTCCCGGTATTCACTCAGTCTGTCCCGGTATTCACTCAGTCTGTCCCGGTATTCACTCAGTCTGTCCCAGTATTCACTCAGTCTGTCCCGGTATTCACTCAGTCTGTCCCGGTATTCACTCAGTCTGTCCCGGTATTCACTCAGTCTGTCCCGGTATTCACTCAGTCTGTCCCAGTATTCAGTCAGTCTGTCCCGGTATTCACTCAGTCTGTCCCGGTATTCACTCAGTCTGTCCCAGTATTCACTCAGTCTGTCCCAGTATTCACTCAGTCTGTCCCGGTATTCACTCAGTCTGTCCCGGTATTCACTCAGTCTGTCCCGGTATTCACTCAGTCTGTCCCAGTATTCACTCAGTCTGTCCCGGTATTCACTCAGTCTGTCCCGGTATTCACTCAGTCTGTCCCAGTATTCACTCAGTCTGTCCCAGTATTCACTCAGTCTGTCCCGGTATTCACTCAGTCTGTCCCGGTATTCACTCAGTCTGTCCCGGTATTCACTCAGTCTGTCCCGGTATTCACTCAGTCTGTCCCAGTATTCACTCAGTCTGTCCCAGTATTCACTCAGTCTGTCCCAGTATTCACTCAGTCTGTCCCAGTATTCACTCAGTCTGTCCCAGTACACCTGACCCAGCCTGTCCCAGATATATCTCACTCAGTCTGTCCCAGATATATCTCACTCAGTCTGCATTAATACCTGTTGAAAGCTGACAGAGAAAAGTGAACATGCCCGGATTGAAACATACTACTGACAGTAGCACGCGCTGCTCTCGAAACTCGAACATGTTGATCAGCTAGCCATGAGGGGTCATAGTTTAGAGTCTCGTAATACAACAAAGAGTGGACCAACGGTCGTCCCGATACCACTACAACACACACACACACATACATACAAGTATACATACACACATATATACATACATACATACACACACACACATATATACATACATACATATGCATATATACATCGGGTCACCTTATTAGGCTGCTGAAAGTGCAAACAAACTGATAGGTTCGTGTAACTCAATAAGGTAAAGAGGAAACTCAATAACTAATGAAGTGTAACAAATCACTTACTCCATTACTCCCTCTCTACTCACACTCACACACACACACACTCACTCACTCACACCAGTGTACTAGTGTTACTCCTAGACTCCATTTCCAGATATTCCTATCCAAAGAATAGAGTGATTGATTTTTTGTTCCTCAGACTATTTTACTGCTTCTATGTAAGCTCTGTGATTCCTGAATGGGCTTCAAGGTGCAGGTGTGAGAGCAGGTGTGAGAGGGTTTAGTAGTCGTCCTGTCTGTTTGTCAGTCCGTCTGTCACGCTCTCCTAGGTATGAACTTACTCAGAACAAAGTTAAGTTCTTTTATTGTGTTACTTTTCTATTAATTTCGGGTCAAGAGTGAAGGAATGAGGTCAGCACAGACACTAGCTTCTGTGGGTAAATCCCACTATTAGTTACGCCAAAATCACGTGAGCAAACAATTTCTCGCTGGCCACAGTAGTTTGCTTCATGTAAAGTAGCTTACTGCGTTTTGAACTTTCTCTTTAGAACTATCAGTGACTGTCCTTTGCCTGTTTAGCTCCACTGAAGCCAGCCTTTACAATAGATGGGACATGTATAATGTACTCTATTTATAGCAGCGAGGTTTGAAATGAAGCACTGAAGGTGTGAACCCTCAGTGCTACTATAAACCAGCTAGCTATTCACAAATCCATTTCTCAGACAAAATGGATACTATTTGGCAATACTGTACCTAACCAATCAATCAGACTAGTGCGATGAAGCTGGTGGGGTCCAGTTCCAAGGCACTGT